>OATK01001968.1_pt1 | contig 11104 bp, 6 predicted proteins | sample 1516611 | NCBI WGS metagenome assembly OATK01 (sample SAMEA2579947, study PRJEB22360) | human gut metagenome | biome: human gut; feature: human-associated habitat; material: faeces | place: Denmark | collected 2008/2010 | reverse complement strand
GAGCCTGCGGTGAATTGCTTTGCCTGCCTAAAGTTGGATACGCTGGATGACGCGAAAGCAGAAATGAAAAAGCGTGTCAGTGAAACCGAGTATCACTTTGCGATTGTATTAAAGGAAAGCGGAAAGGTCATCGGAGAGATTGACGGTTATCCTGAGTCAAGCGATCCAGATGACCCGTACCCTGCAAATGATACTTTCAGCCCATGTTGGATGCTGAATCTGAACTATCAGGGACACGGATATGCCTATGAAGCGGCATACACTTTTTTTGATTATTTATTCCATGACAAGAACGCACGACGAATCTATGTCTATACGGAAGATTATAATATTCACTGCCAAAGGCTGTGTGAAAAGCTCGGCATGCGTCAGGAAGGACTATTTAAGGAATTCATTTCTTTTGTCAAAACTTCAGATGGGATGCCAAAATATGAAAATACATATCAATATGCCATCTTAAAAAAAGAATGGCCTTTAACTTGTAAGAAACGGAACGGATGTGGATGCCAAGAGCAGTGACCACCACCAGCAAATAATTGACATCTACTATCCCTTTATTGGGGATGTCAGTGCAACACAGCTTGTGCTACAACTGAATTGAAAGGTAATGCCCCCAATTTGAGTTAGTATTCAAATTGGGGGCTATAAAGCCACAGTATAAAATTTTAGATTCAGGGTATATTAGCTTTATTAGCATACTGTGATCTCAATAACAGTTTTCTTAGTTAACAAACTGACTATTATAAAGCTCTGCGTAGACACCTCCTTTTGCCATCAGCGAGTCATGATTGCCCTGCTCAATAATGTTGCCTTGTTCCATAACGAGAATAAGATCTGCATCCACAATAGTTGAAAGGCGATGGGCTATCACAAACGATGTTCTATTCTTCATTAACACTTTCACTGCACGGTTAATCTCATGCTCAGTGCGGGTATCAACGCTTGAAGTTGCTTCGTCAAGAATGAGAACGGCGGGATTGCAAAGCACCACACGGGCAATCGTGAGTAGCTGCCTTTGACAGCATCGTTATCAAGCACAGTATTATACCCGTCCGACATTGTACAGACAAAGTGATGCACTCTTGCCGCCTTTGCCGCTTCTTTGATCTCATCTATCGTTGCATCGGGTTTGCCGTATGCAATATTCTCGGCAATGGTGCCGCCGAACAGCCAAGTATCCTGCAAAACCATGCCGAAATGAGAGCGAAGTTCTTTTCGTGTCATGGATGAAATGTCCACACCATCAAGTGTGATCCTGCCGCTGTTGATTTCATAAAAACGCATCAGGAGATTGATAAGCGTTGTTTTTCCTGCTCCTGTCGAACCCACGATAGCGACTTTTTGACTGGGCTTCACGGTAAAGCTTATATCCTTCATGAGTTCCTTTTCGGAGGTATATCCAAATCGAACATGGCTGAAAGATACCTCACCACGAACATGATTGAGTGCTTCTGTATGTTCTGTTTCAGAGCTAATTTCCACTTCGTCCAGCATATTGAATACACGCTCTGCCGAGGCGATGGCAGACTGCATGGAATTTAAAATATAAGATGCCTGTGTCAGCGGTTCGGCAGATTGATTAAGGTATTGGAAAAATGCTTGGAACGCACCGACAGTCAGTTTTCCTCCGATAAGGAAATAACCTGCTACCACGGCAATGATTACCTGCCCGATGCGGTTGACAAGACGGATGGCGGGATTAACAGCGTTCATCACAAAATCAGCTTGCTCTGTTGCTTTTGCCAATTCGTCGTTTACACGATGCATTTCCTCGGAACTGATTTTTTCTCTACCAAATGACTTAATGATAATGTGGCCTGTATAATATTCTTCTACCATACATGTAACAGCACTCATCTTCTCCTGTCGCTTTTCAGCTTTGGTAAACATACTTTTTGAGAAAATGGATGTTATAAGCATGGAAAGCCCCATAAAGCCCATAAAGATCAATGTCATGATCCAGTTAAAACGGAGCATTATAACAAGCGAGCCTGCAATCATTCCGATTGAAGTAAGGAATTTAAGCAGCCCGTTTTGCATGACCTCTGAAAGACGGTCAAGATCATTTGTAAAGTGTGTCAATACCTCGCCAATCTTATGCTGATCATAATAAGCAAGCATTAGTCTGTTCAGCTTCCCACTCATCTGCATTCTTAATCCAAGACAAATCCGTTCTGAAAAGCTCGCCATTAGGAATGCTTGCAGCGTACTGAATACCCACGAACCGAAATAGAGGGTGGCGAGAATTAATATCTGCATCCCACTGTTTTGCCATGTAATGCAGAAAACCTCACCTGTTTCACGGCAAGCCTTAATTGATTCCCAAAGCATATTGACCAGTTCTGCACTATACCAAGGTGCGGCTATGGATAACACCGTATAGATAATAACCGAGCAGAGAACAACGATTAGTCGCCCTTTTTCATGTGTTGCACTCTTAAAAAGGCGTTTCAGTACCTTTGCAGGATCTTTGGCTTTACCGATATCAAAGTCACTGAATGACATATCGGGATCACGGTCAAATAGTTCTTTTTCATCAGACATTAATTTCCCCTCCTCTCGTTTGTGATTTGACAATATCTGCATAAGTCGGACAGCTTGCAAGCAATTCTTCGTGCTTGCCGATACCAACTGCCGCCCCCTCCTCAAGCACGATTATTTGGTCAGCAGAGGTAATGGTACTGACACGCTGTGCAATGATCAGTACCGCACTGTCGGCAACCGCTGTTTTCAAGGCTTTACGCAATGCGGCATCGGTCTTGAAGTCAAGTGCCGAAAAGCTGTCGTCAAATATATAGAGGTCAGATTTTTTCATCAGCGCTCGGGCAATGGCAAGGCGCTGCTTTTGCCCGCCGGAGAAATTGGTGCCGCCTTGTGCCACACGGGAATCAAGGTGATTTGGCAGTTCGCGGACAAATCCTGACTGAGCTGTATCAAGAGCCTGCCACATATCTTCTTCGGTGGCATTTTCATTACCATAGCGGAGATTATCAGCAATCGTTCCTGAAAAGAGCCAAGCCTTTTGCGGCACATAGGAAATGCGGGAGTGAAGCTCATCTCTCGAAAGAGTACGGACATCCGTTCCGCATATACGGAGCGTGCCGCCTGTTACATCATGGAAACGCATAATGAGCTTTGCTATGGTGGATTTGCCGCTGCCAGTAGAACCGATGATAGCTGTGGTTGTGCCACGCTTGATTTTGAAATTTAATCCGTGAAGCGTTGCTTCGTCGGCATCGGCAAAATAAAAATCCACATCATCAAACGCACAAACGATATCGGCAACATCATCTGCTGTGCTGTTGCCGTCCTTGATGTTCGATTCTCGGTCAAGCACAGCACCGATTCGATTTGCACACACGATAGCATGAGGCAAAAACATCATGACCATAATCGCCATCATCACATAAAAAAGAATCAGAATGACATATTCTGTGAGCGCCGTGATATCACCGATTTCAAGAGAACCTGCTCCTACACGGTTACCGGCGACCCAAACAATACCAACAATGCAGATATTGATTACAAACATGGTGACGGATTCAAGACCCATAAAAAGATAGTTTGCTCTTACTGCATAATTTGCATAGCTCTCAAAAGTCTTACGTGTTCTATCTTCCTCAAAGTGCTCCTTGTTGAAGGCACGGATGACACGCACACCTGAAATATTCTCACGAATGACCACATTGATGCGGTCAATAGCTTTCTGTAATTTATCAAACAATCCTGCTGCTTTTTTTGCGATAATGACGGCTGTGACCAAAACGATCACGGTAACACTGAGAAGAAATGCTCCCATAAAGACATCCTTCATAAATGCTAAGATTACAACCATCACACACATCACAGGAACCGGCAGTATCATTTGTATGGTCATAATCAGTCCCATACCTGCCTTATTGACATCATTGAGTGAGCGAGTGATCATGGAGCTTGTGCCAAAGGTTTCAAAATCGTGGTCGCCAAAGGTAAGAGATTTGTCATAGAGAGCATTTCGCATATCCCTTGTGACACGGGCAGAGAGCCTTGCAACAAGAAAACTTCCGAGAAGCGTACCAATACCGGAGAGCAGAGCTGCACCGAGCATCAATACCCCCTTTTGATAAATATACTGTATGTCACCCTTCAAAGCACCAACATTAATCATGTCGGCAACGAGTGTCGGCACAAAAAGTGTGCCGATTACATCCAAAACCATAACAAGTAGCGTTAAAAAGCAGAGCCACTTGTACGGTCTTATAAAGCGTAAAATTGTTTTCATTTTAATTGTTTTCCCTTTTATTGAATTGTATTGTTTCAAAAACTGATCGGAGCTTCTGCATCCATTTCCTATTCCTTGACTTATCGTAATAAGATTTATGTTCTTCCTACTGAAATATAGTCTGTGTTACAGACTATAACCGGAATTATTTAATCAAATTCTGAAACAAATCTTAATCTTTCTGAAGGGAGTACAATTCATTTTTGACACCTGCAGAGAGCTTTTCTATCTCCTTTTTCGATATATAGTACCGAATAATCAGGTCTTATTAATTGTTCATGAAAAACATGAATTATTAGTACGTTCTGTTTTTACGACACGAACTGTACAATGACATTGGAGGTGAACTGCCAATGGAGAATATACATTACTCATTAGGAAGCATTATCAAGAAGTCACGCCTGGATCAGCATATCACCCAGGAAGAACTGGCAAGGGCAGTGGATATTACACCGCGTTTTATCATGGCAATTGAAAATGAAGGAAAATTGCCAAGTTTTGAAGTCCTGTACAAACTCATTCGTACCCTTAACATTCAGGCAGACAGTATTTTCTATCCGGAGAGGAAGACAAACGATGCCCTCCTCACTCCCCTGCTTCATGCGATTTATCGGTGTAATGAAAAACAGCTGCGTGTTCTGACAGCGACTGTGGGAGCCCTGCTCGATGAACTATGATTACAGGCCATCTGCTTTTGGATGGCCTTATTTTTTTCTCTGTCTTAAATCTTTCTCTCGTATTGGGATGTTCCCTTTCATGCGCCATGGTGACGCATACCATAGGACACCGCGAAGGCAGAGTTTCCCCTTGGCGTAAACCCATTATTTCAAAATGGTGTATAGTAAGCTGCTCTTCCCTCCCTTTCTCCGAAAGCGCTGTTCTGTTTTAATAAATCCGGCCTTTTCTAAATCTGCAACCGCCCGTTGGATGGTCCTCCGCGAAAGATTCAGCTCCTCTGCAATGGTACTCATGGCCGGATACACTGACCCTTTTTATCTGCCCGCTCTTTTAAATACATATACAACGAAATCGCGCGGTGTGGTAATTCCTCTGAGTAGACCGAATCGTAATACCTCACATACCTCCCCCCTTAGTCTGTCCGAAGCGGTTGTCTGGTTCCTGGGGCAGCCGGCCGGTTCGGCATCGGTACATGCGCCAGACCTCCGCCTGAAGTCCCCTCTCTTCCTAACGGTTCATCAAAGTCTGCCTCCCCGTCCTCATAAAATTGTCTCCGGATAATCTCCTGCTCCAGTTCCAGCCGGTCCGCATAAGACACCGGCCGCGCCACATGCTGTTCCACCTCATATTCTTCCTCAAATTCAATCCCCCATTTAAAAAATAAGCGCAGTTCTACCTGCATCGGATGACAGCCGGTCTTCGCCAGGATAAAATGTCCCTTTGGCAGCGATTTCAGTTCATCCGGAGTCATGAGCGGACGCCCAATCATCTGCAGGCTCTGGCTGGGATCATTTTTCCCCCGGTTGATAGAGCCGGACAACACCGTTTTGTTTCCCAATGCCTTTGACAGAATCTCCGCACTTTCCGAGTTGGGTGCAAACCCACCAAATAAAACACCCTGACAGTTATCCACGATGATTTCACTCCCCTCTTTGCCATAGTTTTTCTGCAGTTGGGCGAAGCTTTGTATGATGGGTACCATACTGATCCGCCTGGACCTCCCGGCTGAAAAAAGCATTTCCAAAGACTCAATTTTGGGGATAGTACCGATCTCATCTCCAAAAATCACCACACGATTCGGAAGTTTCCCTCCATGCTCATCTGCGATGGACAGCATTTCCCGGTAGATTTGCTGCAAAAACAAGCTTACCATAAAATACTTTGTGCTATCCTCCTCCGGAAGCACAATAAAGATAGCTGACTTGGATTTACAGAACATCTCCGTATCCATCGTGCTGTCAAAACACAGGATCTGCTCCATCTCGGAATCCAGAAATGCATTCAGCCTGGACATGGCGGTGGAGAGGACCGAAGCCATGGCCTGTTCCGCTGTATTAAGTGCCGCGCCAGCAAACCATTTCGCCTTGTGGTCGGCCGGCAGCTTCTGCATGAGTAGCTGGAACTGATTCTTCCCTTTTACTGGTGACGGAGCCAACAGATCCTGGATTAATTTGAACACGCTTACGATATGACGCTGCTCCTTGGGACAGTATTCGGAAATCAATAAAATCACGCTTGTCAGAAGCCCCTCCGCTGCGTCATAGAAAAATGCGTTCTGTCCATAACTGGAGGCATCCCCGCCTCCGGAACTGATGATGGTCTTAGCTGTGATCTTTGCATATTTCTCTGCCTTGGCTTTTACAGCCAGATTCTTCGGGTTTTCTAAATATAGATCCATATATTTATTCACCATACCGAGGATGTTATCGCCATCGGAACAGGTCGGGTTGCGCAGATCCAGGATGGAAGTCTGATACCCATAATACTTCTGGGCTATCCCCGCGTAGTTGCGGAACAGATCTCCCTTGGTATCCGTACACAGCCAGCTCATCCCGCTGGCACAGGCATACTCAATGCAGGGATATAAAAAGTTGGCAGTCTTACCAACGCCGGCCGCGCCGATCATCAGGAGATGGATGTCTCCGGAGTCAACCAGAGCCGTCACTCCAGTTTTGGAAAACAGCCCTCCGACTACGATCCCCTGCACCTTGGGCAGATGTTTTCCCTGCCGCCACAGTGCCGGCTCATAGGTAACCTGCGCAAAGGTCCGTTTGATTTCTGCCTCGCTGGCAAACCTGGCCGTGCCATATTGGCCATCCCCTACCGTCTTTGACTTAATCCCATTGAGCGAATAATGGTTTGCAAGCAGCGGGATCACCCCCATCAGGATGAACATCCCTGCGCCGGCACAAATGAGCAGCACCATCTGATTTGTTTCCATGAGACCTCCTTTCTGGAACCTGGTACGATAGATAAAAGTCAGGAACTGATTCATTCCATTTTCAATAAGTCCTGTTTCGTTTCCTGCTGATTCCCCGAAAGCTCTTCAGCCGGAATCGCAGGCTGTCCATGAAGGGCTTTTAAATCTTCATTCCAGTCCTTATACTGGGACAGATCCGTTTCCACGTCTTCATATCCCATTTCTAAAAGCTGTTTCCTGATCCGTTCTGCCGCTTTCATTCCTGGGATATCATGATCCAGACACAGCCGTATTTTTTTCATGTGCGGAAAATCCTGCAACAGTTGAAAAACCGGCTTAGAACCGACACAGCACAGCGCAACATAGCTATGCTGCTTCCAGCCTTCTTTGTGCAGGGAAACATAGGAAAGTAAATCGATAGGGGCCTCAAACACATAGAGTGTGTCGCTGGTTCCGACCCATTGGAAGCTATACTTTGGATCACTGCCTGTTAAGTTTCCACGGAAGCTCGGACCATAGGTGTAGATTCCTTTTTTATCTCTCCCGACAAAGACAGCATTGTGATACTGCCGCGTTTTGTCCTGCGAATCCTCCAGGCTTTCATACAGCAGGTCTGCCTTTGCAAAATCGGTAACGATCTGCCGGTCCAGACACCGCACCTTTAACAGGTAGGCAAAGGTCCGGCGCATATCACCGTTCTTCGGCGGAAGCGAAAATGGTGCCGATGGTTCTTTCTCCTGTTTTTGACTCTGGCTGTATGGAATCCCCTGTTCCCCGTCAAGCAGCATCGACACTGCATCCGGATACGTTTTTCCATAAAAGTATTTTACAAAATCAATGGCCAACCCTCCTTTTTCTATCGCATGGTCATACCAGCTGTTCCCTCTGACCGTAATGCTGTGGTCGCTGCTTAAACGTTTGTCTCTTCCGGATGGAAGCATTTTTTCTCCCTGGCGCTGTAAAAAATCCACCAGGTCGATGGAATTCGCCCGCTCCTTTTGTTCTTCTGTAAAATAAACATATGGCATGTCCGCTCCCTCCTCATGATAGATTCTGACGTGGAGTCTCATCATCCGCTTTATGCCCCATGGCCATCTTTTTCTCCCGGATTCTTCTGCGGAGTTTTCCTTCTACCAGCATGGAACTGCCTCCTGCTTTCCGGTTATCTTCCTCAAACATCTGTGCCAGGCGGTGCATGAGTCTCGTTGCCGCAAGGAAAACAGACGGCTCATGGAACAAAACCAAATGGTCTAACAGAAACTGCGCATAGATATTTCCCTGGGCTGCTGATGCTTCTAAGTACGGAAAGGCTTTCTCCTTATTCCGCGGCACTTCATGTCCACACAGATACAGTTTTCCGAGGGCATATTGGGCATACTGATTTCCCTGTGATGCAGACCGCTCCAGCCACTGGACGGCCTCTTTAACATCCGCTTCCACACCCTCTCCCAGCAGATAGAGCCGTCCCAGACGATATTCGGCAAACACATTGTTCTGGGCCGCGGATTCTTTCAGGTAGATAATCGCTGTCCTAACATCCTTTTCCACGTCTTCTCCGTCCAAATATAATTTGCCCAGCGAATACTGTGCATACTGGTTATTTGAAGCAGCGGATTGCTTCAGCCACCTTATTGCCGCTTCCACATCTTTTTCTGTCTCTTCTCCCTGAAGGAACTGTTTTCCCAACTGGTAGGCTGCGTAGTCATGGCCTTGTTTTGCCGCTTTCGTAAACAGCTCCATGGCTTTGGTGACATCTTTGGCAACGGCTTCGCCTGCCAGATAAATGGTTGCGAGAGCATATTGGGCTAACGCATGTTCTGCTTCTGCCGCTTTCTCAAGCCAGGCAACCGCCTGTTTCTGATCTCCGGTTCCATTTTCCAGCCAGAGCTTTCCCAATGCATACTGGGCATTCACATTTCCAAGCTGTGCGGCCCGTTCCCAGTATGCTTCCGCTGCTCTGTCATCCTTTCCCGTACCGGTTCCTGTATGCAGCATCTGCCCCAGGCGGTACTGCAGCTTGTCATCATGACTCTGCGCTTCCAGCTTGCAGAAACCGGAAAATGCCTGTCCAAAGCAGCTTTCCGAATGTTCCACATTGGAGGCAACTCCAATTCCGTCCCGATACATCTTTGCCATTTCATAACTGGCATAGGGATTTCCCTGCTCTGCAGACTTCTGGTACAACTTAAATGCCTGACTGTAGTTCTGTGTAACTCCCTGTCCCCGGTAATAGAGACCGCCAAGAGAATACTGGGCACATTTGTGATTGGCAGACACAGCACGGGAAAACCACGCAGCCGCTTTTTCATAATCTCTTCCTGCTTTCCCGTCCCCGCCTTCTTCGCCCAGCACTACAAGCAGTTCATATCCCAATCCAGCTGCATACATTTTTCCAATCCGGTACTGCAGATAGGGACGCTGCCTTTCTTCCGCACATTGCTCCGCTGCACCAAATGCGATCAGCGCTCTCCCATACCATTCGTGCGCTTTCGTAGGATCCGCTTCCCTTCCCAGGCCATCTGCATACATACGTCCCAGATCAAACATGGCAAGCGCATTTCCTGCTTCTGCCTCTTCCGAAAACAGACGAAAGGCTTCCTTAAAATCCGGCTCCTTCTCATCGCTGCCATAGAGACATTGACGGGCCGCTTTATAGATATCACTCCACTCTGCATGGAAAGCAATATCAGTGTCATCTGGAGGTTCATTGTCCTCCGGTTCATCTGCCACATCTCTTATTTCTGATTCTCCTGTTCGTTCAACTCCCGTTATGCTTCCTGTCTCGGTTACCGCTCCATCGATCCATATATCATTCTCTTCTGCGGATGCTTCTTCCAACAAAAAATGGTGATCCCCGATCTGCATTGCCTCGGTAATCACCATATTTTTAATCCGTTTCAGTTCTTTTTGCTGGGAGAGTGGTGTCAGTGGTATTGGCTGATTGGAATAGGTCTGCCAGATTTTCTCCCGGGCGGTTCCCCATGACTGATACAGTTCCTTGATACGTGGTTCCTGTTGCAGCTCATCCACGATTCGGTCCACCATCTGTTTCAAGTCTGCTTTCAGATATCCGTACACTTTTTTTCCATTTGTTCTCTGTAACCGCTTGGCCAACAACTGTATCTGTTTTTCTATTTTCTGATTCTGGCAGGTTCCTGACTGGATTTCCTGAATCAGCCGCTTCATGGTCTGTTCTGCTTCTGTTTTGAGTCCTTCGCGGGCTGCATTCTGCTCTTCATAGAGATTGGCAAAGTCCTGACGGAAAATATCGTGAGCCAGCTCGGTGCGCATCGCTTCAATCGCAGGCTCGGTCAGGAATCCTTCATGATCTTTTGCGGAATACACCATCACATGAACGTGCGGGTGGTAGCTCTCATTGTGAAATGCAGCGTACCATTTCAGGTTCTCACTGTCTATTTTCATCTGCTTGCAGAACATCGCCCGCTTCGACCGCAGCAGCTCCATCCATTGCTTTCCGGAATCATAGCCCAGCCGAGCCGCGTCCTCTCTTTTTAAACTGACCACATGCGTCCACACCGGTCCCTTATGTGCTTTCACCTCCTCCTGCACTCTGGCAATCACCACCGGCTTTCCTGCATCTGTGAACAGTCCATGCTCTCCGACCCGCTCCACATGGGGACGGTTGGCCAGATAGTCCACATAGTTTTCCCGTTTCAACAACAGATCCAAATTCCATTCCAGAGCCGTGGAAATAAATTCAGAGGCGTTTCGTCTGGTTGGATGAAGCCGGTAATCTTCATATTCCAGCATCTCCTTTGCCTTCGGCAGATCACGAAACAGCTGTGCAATCAGTTTCTTCTGCGCCGCAGTTGCGGGCAGGTGACCCTTGCTCTCATCAATCTTTTCCACACCCTCTCTGGTTCCGATGTACTTGACATAGTTTCCAAGCTGCTCCGGCGGGGCATCCCGCAGATAGCGGCTGGTAAAAATAATGTTAGGCATGG
>OATK01001930.1_pt1 | contig 11301 bp, 6 predicted proteins | sample 1516611 | NCBI WGS metagenome assembly OATK01 (sample SAMEA2579947, study PRJEB22360) | human gut metagenome | biome: human gut; feature: human-associated habitat; material: faeces | place: Denmark | collected 2008/2010 | reverse complement strand
CAGAGAGCCTTTATTAAGGTGGGAATCGGTTCGGAGAAGAGAAGCCGTATCATTTCCGATGCGGAAAAGAAAATTACGGCCTATCATGAATCCGGCCATGCGATTCTGTTCCATGTGCTTCCTGATGTGGGGCCGGTATATACGGTTTCCATTATTCCCACAGGAATCGGGGCGGCCGGCTATACCATGCCTCTGCCTGAGAGGGATGACATGTTCATGACAAAGGGAAGGCTGGAAGAGGAGATTATGGTGTCCCTGGGCGGACGTATCGCAGAGCAGCTGATTTTTGACGACATCACTACCGGCGCATCCAGCGATATCAAGAAGGCAACCAAGCTGGCCAGAAAAATGGTGACCCGCTTCGGTATGTCCGACAATATCGGTGTTGTCTGCTATGATGACGACGATGACGAAGTATTCATCGGACGTGACCTTGCCCATGCCAAATCACACAGTGAGCTCATCAGCGGTGAGATTGACAAGGAAGTCAAGGAAATCATTGACAGGTGCTATGCCAGGGCCAAAGAAATCATTCTGGAAAATATGGAAATCCTCCATAAGTCCGCGGATCTTCTTTTACAGAAGGAAAAGATTACGCGGGAGGAATTCGAAGCGCTGTTCCGGCAGGAGAAATCTTTCTTTGACACAGTTACCGAATAATTGATTGTGAAAAATACACAAAAATGGAATGGTGAATTTGTGATATTTGTGAATTCTGGGTATGTACAAAATGGGGCGGGTTTGATATTATAATACTCGTAACCCCCCCCAATACATTATATAGTTTTTTGCTATACCCCATAAGAAATACCTTCTCTAAAAAGGACAGCCATAAAAAGCTGTCTTTTTTACTGCAATTTTTCAGGGGCTGCCGGCTTGTGCATAGTATGATGTCAGACGGATACAGGAAGACAGACACAGGAAGACAGGCACGGGGACACGGACACAGGGCGGCGACGGCTTTAGCCCGGGCGGGATGTGAACAGTAACTTACGGAGTGAGGTGTTACAGAATGAAGCGTAAAAGGGCTTGAATGTAGCAGATTTTTACGCTACAATGGGTAAAGAAGTACTCTAAAATTAGGCATTTGCGGCAGTGCTGCGGATGCATGAGAGCAAGGGTGTTAAAATATGAATTTTGAACGGTTTTTGCGCGGAGAGCAGCATCAGTACATCAGCAGCATGCGGCCGATTCTCAGCAAAAAGGCTCTGTTCAGTGATACAACGGAAAATTTTATATCACCGGCGGAACCGGCGCCATACAGTGAAGTAACCATTACCTTCCGAGCCAAAAAGAACAACCTGGACAGGGTGTTCTTTATTTGTCAGGGACAGAAGAATCTGATGTTTAAAGCGTCGTCAGATTCTCTTTTTGACTATTACGAACATCGGCAGCAGCTGGATAATGAGAAGATTACGTACTATTTTGAAGCACAATCAGGAAAAGCCAGGTGCTATTACGATTCAAGAGGAGTTGTCAAGCAGCCGGAGGAGCATTATTATTTCAGCATCATCCCCGGTTTTTCCACACCGGCCTGGGCAAAGGGCGCGGTAATGTACCAGATTTATGTGGATCGCTTTTGCAACGGGGATCCGACCAATGATGTCCTCACAGGAGAGTATCATTATATCGGGGATAAATCCAGGAAGGTAGAGGACTGGTACGCATATCCTGCACAGATGGATGTACGGAATTTTTACGGAGGGGATCTGCAGGGTGTTCTGGATAAGATGGATTATCTGCAGGATCTGGGGATTGATGTTATTTATTTTAATCCCCTGTTTGTATCGCCCTCCAACCATAAATACGATATACAGGATTACGATTATATTGATCCCCATGTGGGGAAAATCGTCAGCGAGGAAGGGGAGCTTCTGCCGGACTGGCAGCATGAGAACCGCTTCGCCGGCCGTTATATCAACCGTGTTACGAATAAGGAGAACCTGGAGGCCAGCAACCAGCTTTTTATTAAGGTTGTGGAGGAAGCCCACAGGAGAGGCATGCGGGTTATCATTGACGGTGTATTCAACCACTGCGGTTCCTTTAACAAATGGCTGGACCGGGAACGTATTTATGAAGGACGGGAAGGGTATGCCAAGGGCGCTTTTATAGACAGAGACAGCCCATACCATGATTATTTCATGTTCCATGACGAATACAGGTTCCCCTATAACCCCACTTATGACGGCTGGTGGGGGCATGATACGCTGCCGAAGCTGAATTATGAAGGCTCCAGGGAGCTGTATGAATATATCATGCGGGTTGCCGCCAAATGGGTTTCGCCACCCTTCAATGCGGACGGCTGGCGGCTGGATGTGGCGGCGGATTTGGGCCATTCCCCTGATTTTAACCACCGTTTCTGGCGGGATTTCCGCAGAAGCGTGAAAAGTGCCAATCCCAACGCCATCATTCTGGCGGAGCATTACGGCGATCCATCCTCCTGGCTGCAGGGTGACCAGTGGGATACGGTGATGAATTACGACGCCTTTATGGAACCGGTAACCTGGTTCCTGACGGGAATGCAGAAGCACAGTGACGATTACCGTCAGGATCTGCTTGGCAATGCGGAAAGCTTCTGGGGCGCCATGGGCTACCACAGCGCATGCTTTGCCACACCTTCCATTCAGGTTGCCATGAATGAGCTTTCCAACCACGATCATTCCCGGTTCCTCACCCGTACCAATAAGAAGGTGGGGCGTATGAACACACTGGGTCCGGATGCCGCAAACCAGGGAGTGAACAAGGCGGTGATGCGTGAGGCGGTTCTTATCCAGATGACCTGGCCCGGCGCGCCGACCATTTATTATGGAGATGAAGCGGGTTTGTGCGGCTTTACGGATCCGGATAACCGCAGGACCTATCCCTGGGGAAGGGAAGATCAGGAGCTGATAGCCTACCACAAAGCGGCAATAAAGGTGCACAAGGAAAATCAGGAGTTCAAAACCGGATCCATCAAGTGGATGCTTACGGATTATAATATGATTGGCTATGCCCGTTTTACCAGGGATAACCATTCACTGATCCTTATTAATAACAATGACCATGAGATGACAAAGGAGCTTTCCGTCTGGGAGCTGGGAATACCGAAAGAGGCGGAAATGACAAGACTGCTCCTCACAGGCAATGACGGTTTCTATACGGATCCGGTAAAATATGTGGTGGAAGCGGGAAAAATAACGGTGACGCTGCCTCCGGTTTCGGGAATTATACTGCAGCATCGGAACGAACCTGTGAAGCGGAGCGAAGAAATGAAATCGAACCGAAAAAATTTCTTGCAATTCCTATAAAGGTATGGTTAAATGTATATTGTCGGAGACGGAGTGTCGTCTCCGGCGGCTATAAATGGATGGATTCCCGAGTGGCCAAAGGGGACAGACTGTAAATCTGCTGCAAATTGCTTCGGTGGTTCGAATCCACCTCCATCCATTATTCATTGACGTAAATTGATATTTGCGGCGATGGATGGTCTGCGGGTATGGTGGAATAGGCAGACACAAGGGACTTAAAATCCCTCGGTAGCGATACCGTGCCGGTTCAAGTCCGGCTACCCGCACTATTTTTATTCCCGCGAGCAACGAGCCAAGTATCCATGCTTGTATGGATATTTGGCGACTGCCGCGAGGGTCAAAGCCCCCGTTGCTTGCAGCGGGGGCTTTGATTGACAGGGACTCTTTCCCAGCCTGCGGCTGGATGGAGTTCTTTTTTATTTTCTCCAGGAGGAATTCCTGTAATTGCATTTGCGCTGGATCCCTTACTCCTATAGTCCAGATAATCCATACAGCAGGAACTGCCGCATATCCCACTAAGTTACAAGACTTATGAAAACATATGACAGAACCAAAGAAAGGCGATCTAAAACCCGGTAAAATCAAGAGTTTTGTGAGTGTGTTTATTTATTCCTGCTACTGTCGTTACCGTTTATATAGAAATACATACTTTCGTCTACAGTCTTACAACCTCCCGTCACGATATCCCTTCGGTGTTACGCCAAAGTATTTCTTAAAAGCATTATGAAAATGGCTCTGGCTGGAAAAGCAGAGATAGCTGCTGATTTCCCCGATGGATTTCCCGGAATAACGGAGCAGGATTTTGGCCTCCTCCAGCTTGGAACGGATGATGAAGGAACTGAGATTGAAGCCCAGCTGCGTTTTGAATTTATGAGACAGGTAGGCCCGGCTGAAGCCGGTATGTTCAGCCACGGATTCTACGGTCAGATGCATATTGGTATGCTGCCTGACATATTGAATGACCTTTTGCAGATCGTGATTTTCGGTTATGGAAAGCCTGGCGCCGGCCACCTGGGAGGCGAAATTCAAATGTGCTTCGGACAACAGGTGATTTACGGCATCCGGACTGGAGAGCTTTTCCATATCCTGTATGTATAAATCGGATAACTGGAATGCGGCTTCCGGTTCCAGGCCGCCGCTGATAGCTGCGCGGGTCATCAGGGTGACGGCGCTGATGAAATTGTTTTTCTGCTGCCGCAGGTTGTCGCCCGCAACGATGCCGGAATTGAGAAAAGCCGGCTCTCGGAATGCTTTCCGCAGTCCGTCCGGATCGCCGTTCTGTATCAGCTGCATAAATTTCTGTTCAATTTCCAGGGAATTGTTAAAGTATTCATTTTCCCTTCTTATATAGATTTTTTCTGCCTGTCTTTCTATGATTTCTTCCTGATAAGTATCAGGCTGAGCGAAAATATCTTCTTTTTTATACTCCATCTGATTAATAACATAATTTACCAATAGAAGGTGATCCAGAAACAGTGAGAGCGTAGATACCGGAATGCTCCTGAAAAAGGCGGAAAAGCTGTCTTTTGCCGCTTCTGCCACAACATATTCCTGTACCATCCGGTGGAGCACATTCTTAGAGTAGGGAGTGCTGCTGACTGGACCAAGTATGACGGAAATGCTGCTGTCGGTGCAGTAGCGGATCATTCCATAGCAGGAACCGAAGGAAGTGGTGAGGTAGGAAACGGTTTCCCTGTGTTCCCACAGTCTGTGCAGATATGGGATGGGAGGAAGGGTATAGGCCTCCTGTTCCGGCCAGGTTCCAAGGAGAGTTGTGTTTTTGTAAATATACATAGGGATGTAGAGTCCCTGATACAGGTAGTGGCAGTCTCTTTTTATCTTTTCCATGGATAAATCTTCCTCCATAAGTAATGATAGAACAAATATACAATAAATAAAACATACAAGCAATACCTGCCAATTGAAAATGATAGAATAAAGACAGAAACCGCAGCAGGACAGATATACGGACTGCTGCAGAAACCTTTGGCGGTATACAAAGAAAAAAGAAATGAGGAAGAAAAATGGGAAGAAAAAAGGATCTGGGTGTTGACAGTATGGGAATACCCAAAACAATGCGGCTTACCGACTACTTTGGGGATGGCTGCGGTCAGTTTACTCTGAATATCATGAGCGGCCTGATTGGACAGCTTACCTATTTTTATACGGATAAGGTAGGCGTGGCGGCAGGAGCGGTAGCGACAATGCTGATGATCGCAAAGCTGATAGATGCCTGTACGGATCTGGTTATGGGAAAAATTATGGATAATGGAAAGTCAGAGAAGGGAAAATGCCGGGTGTGGTTTCTTCGGATGGCATTGCCGGTATTTTTCACGGTAGCCCTTTTATTTCTTGTTCCGGCAGGCTGGTCGAATACGGGAAAATCCATTTGGGTTCTTGTGACGAATATTTTATGTACGGCGGTGGTGTATACCGCGATTGCCATACCCTATGGTTCCATTATGGCGCTTCGGACAAAGAGCCAGGAGGAACGCAGCAAGATGGGAACCTTCCGGGCCGCCCTGGGATATGTTTCCGGCATGGTCATTGCCATTTTGATTATACCGATTACCAATCTGCTCGGCGGGGATCAAGCCGCCTGGATTAAGGTGGGAATTATTTTTGCCGCGCTGGCGTCCCTGGCAATGTTTCTTCTATATAAGACTTCCAGGGAAACAGCCGATCCCGGGGAAGTGCTGAAAGAGGAAAAAGAGGATGTTTCCTTTGCCGAAGGGATAAAGCTGCTATTTAAAAATAAATATTGGGTGATTATGCTTCTTGTGCAGTTTTTCAGCCAGCTGGCCTATGGCCTTTCCGGATCGACGGGAGCATATTACACGAAATGGATTCTCGGGAACGATAACCTGGTAGGAATTATGGGAGCCGTTGGCCTGATCCCTACATTTGTCGGCTTCCTGGCTGTGCAGCCAATGGTTAAAAGGCTGGGAGTAGCGCGTACGGTGAAGGTTTCCATGGGAATTGCGGCAGCTGCCACGGCAGTCCGTGTTTTCTGCCCGGCAAGCTTTACGGCCGCTTTGATTCTGGGATGCTTTTCCAGCTTTGGGATGATACCAATCATGGCTTTGGCGACCGTTATGGTTAACAACTGTGCAGATTACAATGAGTGGAAAACAGGACATAAGCTTCTTGGCATGACAAACAGCGCCACAGGCTTCGGCGGCAAGGTGGGAAGCGGAATCGGCGGGGCGCTTACCGGATGGGTACTGGCGATCGGCGCTTATGACGCAGCCCTTGCAGCACAGCCTCAGAGCGCAGTTTATGCCATTTATGCTATCTGTATTTACATACCGCTGATTCTGTATGTCGTGATTTTCCTTTTGGTAAGAAAATATGATCTGGAAAGTCTGTTCCCGCAGATGATGCAGGATTTGGATAAAAAAAGGAAGCAGGAAAAGTAAAAAGCAATGAATTCAGGAAGGAGAGTATATGAAGATAACGGAATTAAAAACGGAATACAGGGATAATCCCATCGGCCTGGACAATCCGCATCCCCGGTTTTCCTGGATACTGGAATCGGAGGACAGGGACGTTCGGCAGCAGGCATACAGGATAGTCGTAAAAACAGACGAGGAAACCCTCTGGGATACCGGAAGGGTGGAAAAGGATTCCTCTGTGCTGATTCCTTATGAGGGAAAGCCGTTTTCTCCCTGCAGCGCATATCTGGTACAGGTACAGGTTTGGGATAATAAGGGCAATACGGACTGGCGCGAGGCGGGCTTTGAAACCGGGTTGTTGTCGGGAACGGCATTTCAGGCGGACTGGATTACCCATGGTTTCCCGAAGGAGGAAACGGCCTGTCCGGTATTTTTTAAGGATTTCCTGCTCCCGGAAAAAAAGAGGAAGGAAATTGCCGCTGTCCGGATTTATGCCACCGCATTGGGGATGTATGAAATCCGGCTGAATGGGGTGAAGACGGGGGACACTTTTTTTGCGCCTGGCTGGACGAATTACAGAAAGAGGCTGCAGTATCAGGCCTATGAAATAAAGGCAGAACTGCGGGAGAATAACCGGCTGGAAATTATCGTGGGCAATGGATGGTATAAGGGGATTCTGGGCTTTACCTGTACACCGGATAATTATGGGGACAGAACGGCCGCACTGGCAGAACTGCATATTTTTTACAAAGACGGAACCAGGGATATTCTGGGTACAGACGAAAGCTGGCAGGTAAAAACCGGAGGAATCCGCAGCAGTGAAATATATATGGGAGAAACCTTTGACAGCCGCCGGGAGTATGAAGAGTGCTTGGAGGATGAGGCAAAAAATATGCCTGCCCGCCATGCGGTGCCCGAAGATTATCCGAAGGAACAGATTCTGGCGCAGGAATGCGAACCGGTTCGCATAACCCGGAGGCTGCCGGCCCAGAAACTGATAGTTACGCCGAAAGGGGAACTGGTGATTGATTTCGGCCAGAATATTACCGGCCTAGTACAGGCGCGTCTGAAGGGAGAACGGGGAAAAAAGATTACCATACGTCATGCGGAAACGCTGGATAGGGAGGGGAATTTTTATCCGGATACCTTAAGGCAGGCAATTTCCCATGATATTTATATACTTGACGGCAGGGAACGGACCTTTCTTCCGCATTTTACCTTTCATGGATTCCGGTATATCTGCGTGGAGGGGATGAAAAAAGAGGATATTGATTTAAAGGACTTCACCGCCTGTGCAATGCATACCGATATGGAGCAGACCGGAAATTTCTGCTGTTCCCATCCGCTGGTAAACCAGCTTGTAAGCAACATCCAGTGGGGGCAGTGGGATAATTTCCTTGATATCCCCACAGACTGTCCGCAGAGAGATGAGCGCCTGGGATGGACGGGAGACGCCCAGGTATTTTCCGGAACCGCCATGCTGAACTGCAATGCGGCGCTTTTCTTTACCAAATGGCTGCATGATCTGGCCAGTGAACAGTCGGAGGCGCATGGAGTTCCTCATGTGATTCCCAATATTCTGGGCGAGCAGGACGGCGCTGCGGGCTGGAGCGACGCGGCAGTCATTATTCCCTGGAATCTGTATCAGTTATATGGGGATAAGAGAATTCTGGAAGAACAGTTTGAAAGCATGAAGGGATGGGTGGATTTTATTACCGCCCATACGGATGAAAATGGCCTGTGGCAGTCAGGATACCAGTATGGAGACTGGCTGGGCCTGGATAAGGAGGAAGGGGCCGACAGGAGCGGCGCGACGGACAAGTATCTGGCAGCCAATGCCTTTTATGCAGCCTCCGCATCGATCGTATCGCAGGCGGCCCTGATATTGGGGAAAAAAGAAGACGCGGAGTATTACGGACAGCTTCGCGGTACTGTGGAGGACGCCTTCAGGCGGGAATATATTACGGCCACAGGAAGGCTGGTCAGTGAAACACAGACAGCCTGTGTTCTCGTCCTGCATTTCGGCCTGGCGGGAGAGGAGCACAGAGGACGGATTATGGAGGCTCTCGTAAAAAATATTGCAGCGCACAAGGAGCATTTGTCCACCGGGTTTATGGGGACGCCGTATTTATGCCATGTGCTGTCTGAAAATGGACAGCATGAGCTGGCGGGCCGGATTTTCAGACAGGAGGATTACCCGTCCTGGCTCTATTCCGTAAAAATGGGAGCCACAACCATATGGGAACGTTGGAATTCCATTCTTCCTGACGGAAGCTTTGATGAATCCGGTATGAATTCCCTGAATCATTATGCCTACGGTTCCATAGAAGAGTGGATGTACCGCAAACTGGCGGGAATCAATCAGCTGGAACCTGGATTTCGGCGGATACAGATTAAACCCATGCCTGTCAAGGGAATCACCCGTGCCAAAGCATCTTTAAAAAGTGCATATGGCATGCTTGAATGTGCCTGGATTTGTGAAAACGGAAAATTTACAGTGGATTTGCGCATTCCTGTAAATACCAGGGCGGAGGTCTATCTCCCGGAAGAGGATGAAATGCTGGAACTCGGCTCCGGAAGCTATCATTATGTGTATGATACAACGCTGGACTTGACGGCGGACCGTTTCAGTACGGAAAGTACTCTGGGACAGATTCTGCAGGAGCCGGCAGCGGTGGAAATGCTGGAAGGCCTGGCACCGGGAATGCTGGATAATCCCATGATTGGATTTGCGAAAAATATGAGTATCGGTGAGCTTTCCGGACAGATGCCGCCGGAGGGAAAGGCGCTGTTTGAGGCTGTGATTGCTATGCTTAATGAAAATGAGGGATAAAGCACGAAAAAGGAAATGTACCATATGTGCCAAGACTCCGAAAAACGGGTTATTTTATCTTAGTTAGTAAATAGCTGAAGGAAAATCCAATGGCCAGGGGATTTACTGCGCATTATGTTTGAAGAGTGAAATTATGAAATGAGAGACCGGAAAGCCTGGATATGTAGGTTTTCCGGTCGTACAAAATATTTATTTTCTATTGGTATAGATAAAGATACCAATAATTAAAGCACTTTTTGTAGCCTTATTCTGTCCCCCTTTTGTGATATAATTTCACGGCCGGCGGATAATCCCATTAATTCTTATTTTGCCGCAACACTTTCCTGGGATAGTTTGGCGTTTTTACGAAGCGTGGTATTACTCATTTATGAAATAAGTTTTGGCTTAGTGTTTGGAGAGAAAATACTTGCTGATATTTCAGACAACTCATCAGACGTTTCTTTCATGTTATGAGAAAGCCATAAAATAAAGTAATTATAAATTCCGCCTATATGATAATAAATTCTATGCTGTTTATGATGTGCACGATCTTCATCGCTCAAAAAAGCATACCCCTATCGCCAAATTCTTACGGCCATTTAGATGAACACACATTTCATTACTTGGCCCATAATATTTCATCTTTGTCTGATTGCGTTATGTAATCGGAGTTTTTTTTATTTTCTCAAGGTAAAATCCTCAGGCTTAAAGATAGAGAACATATTCTGGCGGACGTATATATTCTAAAGTAGAAGTGGCCAAAATATCGTTTGAGTGATAAAATAGAAAAACGGAGGGATTTAATGGAATAATATTATGCAAAAAGAAAGTATAGAACATATCTACAACCCAATACCTGAGGATTTATTTATTCGATATTCAGATAAATTGGAGGGGCAGTCTTTTTATCATACACATAACGGATACGAATTATATTTTTTGGTAGATGGGATTGTAAACTATTATATTGATCAGCAATGTTACAGGCTTGATACCAAAACAATAATTGCGATGCGGCCTGGAGAATATCACAGGGTAGAGATGCTGGATAATAAAATATATAAACGTTTTGTCATCAATATCAGCAGCAGATATTTGGAAATGCATTCTACATCACATACTAATTTGAAGGATTGCTTTAATAAACGTTTCAATAATAAGCCTCCTATTGTTGTTTTGGATAATGAGACTGCTGAAGAGCTGTTAACATTATATAATTCTTTATTGAATATAAAAAAATCAGCAGATTATGGGCAGGATGTTGCTACTTCTTCTTATGTCCTGTTGTTGTTGGTAAAGATTAACCTGTTATTTTATAATAGTAAGGATAGTACGGCAATGCCCAATGTTATGCCGGTTTTGGTCAATAAGACAATGTCCTATATTGATGCTCATCTTTTAGAAACAATCACCCTGGAGGAGTTATCAGATAAATTATTTTATAATGGTACATATATCAGCAGAAAGTTTAAAGCAGCAACAGGTTTGCCTATCCAGCAGTATATTTTGCGAAAACGAATTTATCTTGCACAAAATTATCTGGATGAAGGAAAATCAGTGACGGAAAGCTGTATGCTTTCCGGATTCAGTGATTATTCTAATTTTTCAAAGATGTTCAAGAAATGTATTGGTATTTCACCAAAGCAATATCAACAGAAAGTTCTGAATAATTCGCAGCCTTACATGGTATAAAAACAATCAATCTATTTGTTCTGGCTAACAAACTAAGCCAATGGAACAACTGAATTGGTTGTTTTTTTTGTGCATTATAATTGGGATGATATATTTATTTACTTAATAATATTTA
>OATK01001926.1_pt1 | contig 11313 bp, 11 predicted proteins | sample 1516611 | NCBI WGS metagenome assembly OATK01 (sample SAMEA2579947, study PRJEB22360) | human gut metagenome | biome: human gut; feature: human-associated habitat; material: faeces | place: Denmark | collected 2008/2010 | reverse complement strand
AACCTTAATGTTCCTAACGCAGAAGTATTAAAGGAAGCTCTAGTTTCTTCTGCAGCTACCTGTGACTGCATAAAGATCATTTTTGCCGGGTGCGCGTCTGGCAATGTGTTCAGATATGCCGTAAGCGGTCTTTTATTTGTAATCGGATTCACCTGAGACATATATGCAATAAAGTTATACACATTGTATAAGTTCTGGCATTCCTCAGGAGCCTCCAGGCAGATTGCCATAATACATGCTGCCAATGTTGCGGTTTCACCGTTATACCAGATCGGTTCCCCTTTTTGTTCACCAGCAAAAATAGCAACCAGATCCCATGTATAATCCTGTGCCTTATCTGTCCAGGAATAATCACTCTTTACAATTTCCAGTTGTTTTGCCAGATTCGCTAAAGCCTCCAGATTTCCTTTTGCTTCAACCATCTGTGCCTTCAACTGTTCAATTCTCTGCTCATGCCGTATCTTTCCTTCTGCTAACGCATCAAAAATTGTACCTGGAAGACTTCAGTGGATTCACTAAATCAATCGTATAGATCTGATAGCCTCTTTTTTTTGCATACTCGCTTGTGTAGTAGTAAATCTCACCTTTTACATCAGATACTACAATGGAATCATTTGCCATAAGTTGAAGGCAGATCGTTTCCAATAACACCCTTCTGGTTTTTCCTGCGCCTGTTAATGCCAATATGATTGCATGTGCAAAAGAAGCTAAATATTGGATCTGATCCTTTCCATTCACCCGCTCCATTCCAACTACCACTCCTGGACGTTCTGACAAAGTTTCCATATCATGTCTACCATCTATGGTTACTGTATGGATCAGCCTCTTTTTATCTTCTTCAGATGCAAACCAGCTTCTTCCATGCTGTCCATTTCCTGCCGGAACTGGAATGCTGATATAATCTGTTACTGGATACTCTTCTACCTCAGCAATTTCCGCAGTTGTCGAAAACGCAATGTATATCATAAATGCGACAAATAGCATTTCTACCGATAAAAGCCACATTCTCATCCCAGATGGATGTTTTGCAATCAATACATACCAGGCTCTAAAGTAATTCCAATCCAGTTTCGGTAACATGCCTCCATAACCTTGATAATTTATTCCAAGTAAAAATTCTGTCAGTTGATGCAAAATGTACGCTATATATGGCGTTACCAAAAAGTGACTTAAGAAAATACCTTTGAGTGCGTTTTTCCGTGCCTCCTTCCTAGTCTCCTTTTTGCTCTTGCTTGATTTCTTCATGCCCCCTCCTTTTCCCAGAAAATATGGTAAAATACCTTGAACCGGACAATCTACTTATTTTGTCGCGTTGCAGGCTGGGAAAAGGCGGTAAAACACTATGAATTTTACATATGCATCCATTAAATATTTGACAGTTGATGAATTTAACGAATTAATTGAAAAAGTACCTGAGGCTGATCCCTCATCAAAATTTATGAAACGAAATCTGACTATATTTTTAGTTGCAGAATACTGTGCTTTAAGGGCATCCGAAATTGGAGCAATTAGATTTACTGACTATGACCCCAAAAACAATACTCTGTTCTGCCGACGCCTAAAAGGAAGCAGCTGTAATACATTAAAGTTGGCCGATCCGCGTGTAGCGAATGCTATGCAGGAATTCTATAAAGATCGGCTAAATAATCCATCACACGGTGATTTTATTTTTGCTTCTAAGTCAGAACGACCGATTAATCGTAGGACTCTACATACACTGATGAAATACTATTGCAGTTTTACCTCAATATCTCCAGATAAATGGCATTTTCATACCCTAAAGCATACATGCGCAATGAAACTGATCGACTATTATCATTTCGATGTGAGAGATGTGCAGTGGTGGTTAGGACATAAATATATCTCAAATACCATGATTTACTTGAATTACTCCACCAATGCACAATCGAGGCTTTATGAAAAAATATCTGCAAAAAATTAAATACAGCCAAACGCGATGATTCAGATCTTTCTATCAGCAACTATGACAAAAAAAGAAAAACAAAATGATGATCTTTTGTCCACGGTTCATTTCCGTTTGAGTCCGGAGGATACCGTTCTTTTAGACGCATGTGCAAAAATAGATGGTCTTCCGCGCTCGGCGTATGTGCGAAAGATAATTCTTTCGCACATACACTCTGAACTTGCGGATAAATCAATTAGTGCAACCGAGAAATGTGTACGGAAAACCATGGAAAATATCTTAGAAGTTAAGATAAAAAAAGAATTATTACGCTTAAATAGCGAAATTCAACGCGCAAATTTCATGCAGCTTAAATCTTATATCATGGATAACCCTGATTTAGATGTCGATGATTATAAATCATATTACTATCAAAATGATAAAGACAGTTTCGAATTGACATCTGGGAAAAGATCTTTTGAAAATATTATAAAAAACATGGAAGATCGACATACTGCAGATGCCGATAAACCAGACTGGTTAAAAACTCTCTCTGGAGAAGATGATTAAAGGAGGCTGCGAATATGCATAGCAAGGTCATTTCAAAAATACGATGCTATTCTCCCAATTTCAAAAATACAGGGGTTCGTAATTATAATTACCTGCATTACATCGCAACCAGAGAAGGTGTTGATCTAAAGCCCTTAAAGGAAGAATTGGCCGCTGATAATGAAACTTATATGCGTTATATCCATGAACGGCCCAGGAGCCATGGCCTTTTTGGTAATATTGATACTGATGACTTGACCTCTGTGCTAAAAGTAATGAAAACGGTATCAAAAAAACAATGCGTATATCGCGGAATATTATCTCTTTCTGAAGAAGATGCTAAAGAACTTGGTTTTATGAATAAAGACGCCTGGAATAATTATCTTCTATTGGCGCTTCCGGATATATCTGAAATTTTAGGGATTCCAGCTTCCGAATTGCAATGGGTAGCTGCGTTCCACAATGAGAAAGGACACCCACATGTCCATTACATGTTATGGACTTCAAATCCTACTCATGTACAATCCCCATTTATATCCGTTCCCCAACAACATCAATGCAGAGAGTTGTTTTCTGGGCGTTTTTTTGCTGAAGAACGTTCTATACTCAATATTCAAAAAACAAAACAACGGAATCAAGTAATTGAATCTGGAAAACAAGATACACAAACAGAGCTTCAACGATTGGTTGATGATATTTGTACACAGAATGAATATAGGGTCCTACGCAAAATCAACAGAACCCTCCTAAATGAATCTTCAAAAAAATTACTAGATCTGGTTGAACACTTACCCGTCAAAGGCAGCATAAAATATGCTTATATGCCACCAGATGTAAAAGGCAAAGTCGATCACCTTGTCAAAGCAATTATTAATAAACCAGAAATCAAACAGGAGTATGATGCCTTTTTAAACTACCATAAACAAATTGCTGAAACCTATTCTCCAACTCGTAAAGAATTGCAAATCGCTATTTTAAAGGCGAAAGAAGACATTGATCAGAGACTTGCCAATGTTGTTCTAAAAGCTGCCCAAGAACTGCGTAAAGAAAAAAATATTTACTATGCTATCCAAAATACTCGTCTTCCTAGATATCAAACTCTTCTAAAAAATGGCATATCCCAGGAAACAATATCTGCATTGCAATCTGAAGCAGAAACTGGGAATGCTCAGGCAGCTTATTTACTCGGACGGATTTATGATGATCCTGAAACTGCTTTTTACGATCCTGAAACTGCTTTACGGTACTACAAACAATCTGCAGATAAGGATAATCCTTATGCCAAAGGTGTTCTTGGAAGTAAATATCTTTGGGGAAAAGATGTTGAACAAGATATTAAATTAGGGCGACGATATCTTCATGAAGCCACAGAAAATGGATACCAATATGCCGAAGATACTGAAACTGCCTTTGATTCCTACCAACAGGAACGTGCCCAATACTGTGCTGTTAATTTAATTGGAAGAGTATTTAAAAGCATCTGCTATTCAAATGATACCAGATGTCCATCATCCGTTTATCATTCTTCTTATGATGCGGATAATGTAAAATTACGCCGTGAAAAAGCCCGCTTACATCCACACAAGAGATAACTCATAAACTTCATTAGAAAAGAGGACCCATTATGAATAAAAAAGAAATATCAGAGATTCGACGCCAATACGTTCCAGAGCGGTGTACCATTTCCCGGATCTGCGGATGCTATGTCGATGCAGAGAAAAATATCAAAGCAACCATGAAAGAAGCATTCCTTTCTCTGCCGGAGGATGATGCATTCAAATATTTTACCATCTTCAAGAAAACTTTGTCCGGCACTGTGGGACGCAATCTGGTAAACCTGGATTTCCCGCTGGAAGAGGAGCATGAGGGCGGCCACCAGGAATTTTTATTAAGGTTGCGCAACAGCAAATTGAAAGACGATGCGTTGGTGGAGGAGTTTTACAACCGGATCATCGACACATTTTCGTTTGGGGAAAATTATTACATTATCCTGATCCACGTGGCCTACGATGTGCCTGGAAAGGCCACCGATGGCACAGAGATGTACGACGCTTCCGATAATGTGTTTGAATACATATTGTGCAGTCTCTGTCCGGTCCATCTGTCCAAACCAGGACTAGGCTACAACGAAGTGAAAAACTGCATCGAGAACCGGATCCAGGACTGGATGGTGGATCAGCCAATGAAAGGCTTTTTATTCCCAGCATTTAACGACCGCTACACCGATATTCACAGTATGCTTTACTACACAAAAAATGCCACCGATCTGCAGGAAGATTTCCTGACCAATATGTTCGGCTGTACCAGTATCCCACTAGATGCTAACAGCCAGAGAAATGCCTTCAACCACTTGATTATAGATACTCTTGGAACAGACTGCAGCTACAATATTATAAAAAATATCCATGAAATTTTGAATGATAAAATCGAAGAATTCAAAGATACTCCAGAGCCATTAGAGATCGGCAAACAAGATATACTCCAGCTTTTTGAAGATAGTGGCGTACCTAACTCCCGTATAGAAAATTTCGATCAGACCTATGATGAAACTATTGGACAGCATACTACCCTTCTTGCCACCAATATCACAAATCCAAAGAATTTCAACATCGAAACCCCCGATGTTGTGGTAAAAGTCAACACTGAAGCCACCGATCTGGTAGAAACTCAGGTCATTAATGGCCGTCAATGCCTGGTAATTGCTATTAATGATCATTTAGAAGTAAATGGTATAGATGTTCTATCCGCAAAGTGACAAATGAGGCGGCATTTCCCTCCACGATGCCGCCTATTCTCAATTCCACATCACGAAATCATTGTCTTCTTTACACAATATAGATGCTTCCACTCTCTACGGATTCCTTATATCTCCGATAAAAAGTGCTTCTACTAATTCCAATCTCTTTCGCCAAAATGGCAGCATTTTCACCCTTTTCCATACGCTCCTTGGCTTCTGCCACAGACATCGCTTTTTTACCAGCTTTATACTTGGCTCCAGCATTTCTCCCGGCCTTTTTGCGTATTTCATCGACATCATACCGAAAACTCAGATACTTTGTATCATGAAATCCCTCTGTGATTTCCACGGTAATTCCCAGTTTCTCTAATACTTCTCTGAGATCCTCAATCATTTCCTGTGCGCTTTCCTCCGCATATTTCCCGTCCACTGCGATATTGACACTCTTCACTACTTCCCCTCCTTATTTGTCTCTTTTTTAATTATGAGACTAGTATAGCACATTTTATTAGTTATGTCAAATTTAATTTTGAGACACATTTCTGTTTTTCAGATACCACTCCACATACTCCTCATTTGTGGTAAATCCTTTCTCTGCCATAATCAACTCTCCCAATTCCTCGATTAGCTCTCTCTTACGTTTTATATCATCTGCCTGCACAGACAATTTCGTTTCCAGATCATGACACCGGTTATTTTCTCTGATCAGCTTCTCCTGCAGTGCACGATTTTGTTCCTGCAGTCCCTCCCAGAACCTGGCCGTATCTTGTAATTCACTCAGTTGTTCCGCATCAACCAGGACTTCCCCTGCTTTTCCTCCAAAAAGTGGTTTCCTGCTCTCAATCATACACGCATGACTGTCCAGAATGCGTCTCATTGCCCTTGTAAGACATTTTTCATATCCAGCGTGTATTTTATCGGCATTAAGTGAAAAAAGCGCTTCACGGTCTTCCTGGAGCTTTTTGGCGGTATTTTCTCTCTCGATCCGAAGTTTTCGAAGTTCACTTCGTAGTTCTTCAACCCTTTTTGAATCTCTATCATACTGTTTTCTAACGGCTTCTGCCTTTTGTAAGATTTCTTCCGAAGACTGCTTCAATTCTTCTGCTTTCTTCAGCTCTAAGTCGCTCTCGTTCAATGTCACGATCCTCTCGTTGAGCCTCACTATGGTCTCGTTTCTTGATACTATTTCCTCGTTCTGTCTCACTATGGTCTCGCTTTTCTGCTGAAGCTCGTTCTTCAGCATTGAGATGGTCTCTAAAAGCATTTGGTTCTCCTGGACTAACTGATCGATGTTGAGATTCTGTTTCTTTCGCTCTTCGTACATTGATTTCAAACTCATGCTCCAGTTCCTCCTTTCCAAAATCCATTCCGTAATATTTTTCCAGCTTATTATTCCGGATTTTACACTGCCGTTCGCCCTGATCTGCTCTCTGCAGATCGGTAAACGTGATGTATTTATGGTTTTCCTGCCATTCTACCCCGTACCCCATTTCTTGCATTTGATTGATAAAATCTTCCCTGCAGGTGGCACGTTCTTTACAGTCCAGAACCGCCATGGCGATCTCCTGCACATAGCTCTTTACTTCTCCTTTTTCGGCCTGTTTCAAAAGCTGGTAGGTATCTTTTTTATACGCCACGATATCTTCCCTGACGTCTCCAGAAAAGGTTTTCCCTTTCTCTGTCACATGAAGCCCTTGTTCCAGACATTGTTCATCGTTACGTTCTTTGAGATCTTTCAGATCATGCTTGCTCCAGCGAAGCTTATGTCCATCTTCATAACTCACGGAATTCACAATAAAATGACTGTGTATATGTCCTCTATCAACGTGTGTGGCAATTAGCACCTCAAACCCACGCCACGCCCTGGTATTCTCCGCAAGCTCAATCGCATTTCTGTGCGCTTGCTCTGGCGTGATTTTCTCATCTTCGTGATAAGACTGTACGAAATGTTTATACGTTCTTCCACCTGTCTTTTCCCACAGTTCCTTGGTTAGCTGCATTTCATCTTTTGCCGACTCCGGCATACACCCCAGACCGGAAACCAACCTTTTCTCCGTTTTCTCTTCTTTCATCACATAATCCAACGCCTGTGTTATCCCAGCTCTTGAAGAGACTGCTTTAATAACTGCCATATCTGTGTAAACTCCTTAATGTCTTCTTGAAACTGTCCATAGGAAACCGGCTCCATCTGATTCAGCCTTTTGGCGATCTGGTTTAAATTATTTCCCTGGCGTTTCAATTCTCCTGCCACTTCTTTCAGACCATCTGTATTCACCACTCGCTTTTTAGTAAGCGCTTCGATGATGTACTGTTGCTGGTTCTTGCCAGACTGCTCTACCTTGATTTTTAGATCTTCAAATTCCTGTTCGGACAGTCTGATCACGATTTGCTTTGGCCTTTTTCTGTTCACAAAAGCACCTCTATTCTTCCGCATATCTGCGTTGGTTTTTGGGGGATCGAAGGGGGCTTGCACCCTCGCAAGTCAGTCCGCAGGACTGCCAAAGTGATGCCGTATGGCTATCACTTTGGGGACAGTACATCATATCCGCTACATTATTTTATCCTGGCCGTACCCGGCCTGTCAAGCGGATATATTGGAACGTGGATTCCGGCCAGGAATGCAGTGGAGCTTACTTTCTCTTAGATGACAGAGGGAATGGAAAAATGAGTCAGTCAAGGGCCTGTTTTTTTCTATGCTTCCAGAGCTTCCGTTTACGGATCAGCGATGGCAGCATAGAAAAAAATTGTCACAGACAACCCTTTACTGGCTCATTTTGGAATGGACAATCGAACCTATGAGAAAGTAACGTAACGAACAAATATCCTTAATTTGGAGCATAAATATGGGGTGTCAAGTTGACACCCCCCACGAATTATTGTCTTATATTTAATTTTGAGATTTATAAATAATTTGTTGTGACGTTCTAAAGGCCGTGGTATAATAGGCAGGCTACCACCCCTATACAGGTACAGGAAGGGGGTGCGTTATCACGAATACACTTTTATCTTTCTTAATCTCTGTTTTGGCGAGTGTAGTTGCCTACTACATCTGCAAATGGTTGGACGGAGATAACTAAGCGGTAGCCAGCCTAAGGTATAAGCCACCTTGCCACAACGGAATAGAAAAGCCCTGGTGCTGGAACACCAGGGCTTTTTGCGTGTTACCATGAACACTTTCATCTTTCTTGCCTATTGGCATTATAGCATATGCAAAAATCTATTTCAAGATTCTCTTTTCTGTCTCGCTTTTAATTTTGAGACATTAACTCTCCCAGAATTTCCACCATGCTTTCTTCCTGGTTTCTGGTTCTGCAGAAGAGGGAGTGAGGGATTCTTTCTCTTTTTCCGGATTATTTTCCATTTCGATTTTTTGCACTACTTTTTCCATGGCACTCAACTTCTGGTACTGATCCAGGAGTTTCTGACACTCGGCCAACCGATCATTCAGATCAGAGATCTGCTTATTTTTGATTTCCAGCTCTTTTCGGAGCATTTCAGACTGCTTCAAAAGTACATCAAAAACCGTATCACTTGATGCGCTCTCTTGATATGGTTCATTTTGAGAAAATGCTTGTTCTATGCGCTTTTCCACCACTTCATCATAGTACATCACACCGTTTTTTTGATGTGCTTCACTGATGCAGTTCTTTTTGATATATCTGTAAACCCTCTGCTTGTCAACTCCTAGCGCATCAGCCATCTGTTTAATCGTTTTCGCCATCTTTAATCCCCATCTTTCGTGTCATATTTCTTCTTTCTTCCCACTCCCGGTAATGTCTCCGCTTCCGTTCCTCTGGCGTCTCGTTAGAACGTCCTATTTTCGTTTTTATCGGCTTTTTCGATTCTAGCCTTAGTGAAGTACGCTTTTCACTTTCTGGCGGCTCTGCGAGGCTCTCAGACGTTTTTACGGATACTTTCCACCAACGATAGACTGTCGGCTTACTCAACCCGGTTTCCCGAATACAATCTGCTTTCTTTCCTTCTGGGTGTTTCTCCTGCCACTCCAGAACGATCTGTTCCACACACGGCCTACCAGCTTTATTTCTCCATTCTCCCTCTGGATAATCTATGTTCTGAACCGCCCTTGCTCTTTCTAAGTGAATAACCTGCTTTCTTCCATTCCGCTTATTTGGCTCAAGTTTAATTCCTGTCTTCTTGGATATGAACTCGATCCGGCGTCTGTACGCCTGCTCTGAACCCTCATGGTACGTCTTTAAGGCACATAAAATATCATATTCTGTGAAATGGTTATCTTCTTTGACTGTCAGCTCCTCAAAACGTTCCGCAACCCTCCTGCAATCGCTCTCCACCTGCTCCGGATCAATATTGCACTGAACGGCCAGACTGCATAGGTTCTCCAAACAATGATAGCGCTTCCCTACAACCGCACCACTGTTCCGGTCCAAGATCTTGTCGATCCAGTTATAATAAATTGGCTGATAGCGGTTATAATGTCCCCGGTCTTCTCCTCGCTCAATCCGGCGCTTATACCAATCCGGATACAGTTTCTTTGCCTGTTCCAACGTATATTTGGATTTATAAATACTATCCAGGCGAAGCTCTTCCGGAAGAAACTGGTTCAGATATTCAATCGTGACCTTTTTTCCTGTCTGGAACGCCATGGCGTAGGAATTACCTTTTGTACGGCTTCCAACACACCGAAATGGCTGGTTGATACTTTCATACTCAATCGCTTCGGAAGCTGACGTCACATACTTATTCCAAAACCATGGAGTAAAAAATTTTTTGGCTTCTGTCAAACTCTCAAATACATTTCTCCATAACGGAATGGGACGTTCAAATACATAATACAGATGCAAACCATTCCCGGAACACACCATATAGGTTGGACATGGCATAGGACTAACTCGACGCTGCCAACTGTAAATCAACTCTTCCAGGCCACCATTAGGTTGAATATAGTCCACTTCAATACACAGGGCGTACATAAACCTGGCATTCTCATTTTTCCGGCTTCTCCCTGCGTAACTAATTGGTGCGATCATACAGAAATTTTCGGAATGATCGATCAGATCATAAAGCTCCATATTCCCCCTGGTAACTGTATACCGCTTACCTACATACTGCTCCTTGCCCTTTTTGTCCAGAACAACGCAGCCATTCTTATCCAGCTTCTTTACTCGTTCAATCGCTATACCAGCATACTCACCACGGACATACTCCTCTGGTAAACGCTCTTCTTCCAGATCCTCTCCCAAAATATCATCATAAAAATCAATGGCACTGACACCTGGATACCCCATTTCAGACAGTTCTTTTGCCCATAAAGGAAGCTCGGTTCCCCACTGCTCTGGGTGTTCAATATACTCTTCATAAGTCAGCTTGCTATATCCCATTTTGGCCCCCTCAAAACCACCCCTTTTTTATATAGGGGGGCGTATATTAACAATACAGTTTTTTTACCTTTTTAATCTTAATTATAACAGGCTCCCTCTGGCCTGTCAAAAACCACCCCTTTTTTATATAGGGGGGCGTATATTAACAATACAGTTTTTTTACCTTTTTAATCTTAATTATAACAGGCTCCCTCTGGCCTGTCAAAAACCACCCCTTTTTTATATAGGGGGGCGTATATTAACAATGAATTTTTTCCACCTTTTCACTTTTAATTATAACAGGCTCTCTCTGGCCTGTCAAAAACCCCCCTTTTTTATATAGGGGGGCGTATATTAACAATATATTTTTTTTACCTTTTCACTTTTAATTATAACAGGCTCCCTCTGGCCTGTCAAAAACCACTGTCTCTTTTTTAATTGAGAGACTTTTTATAAGTACATTGTATACACAAAATCTTAGAAAAACGCTTTGGAAATTCTGATATGTTATATTTCGGCTTCGTTGCCCGTCTATGCTATGGGGAAATAGAACAGAAAAACCAAAGCCGAAGCGTGTAGCACTTAAATTCCGATCAGAGCGGGGTGCATCAGCACAAGTTAGTAGGTAAGCCAGGAAAACTTTCCTGGCTTTTTTCTCGGCTATATAATATATTCACTTTTATTTTCTACGGATTCCTTATACCTCCGGTAAAATGTGCTTCTGCTAATTCCCATCTCTTTCGCCAAAATGGCAGCATTTTCACCCTTTTCCATACGCTCCTTGGCTT
>OATK01001923.1_pt1 | contig 11320 bp, 9 predicted proteins | sample 1516611 | NCBI WGS metagenome assembly OATK01 (sample SAMEA2579947, study PRJEB22360) | human gut metagenome | biome: human gut; feature: human-associated habitat; material: faeces | place: Denmark | collected 2008/2010 | reverse complement strand
TTTCTAGTCCCCCGGCGGGCGCATCACCGCACCGCACAGGCGAGCCAGCGAGCGGAAGGTCTTGGAGGTGCCAACTGCATGATTCGGGTGCTTGGATTGCGGGAAAACCTTGACCATCGGCTCCAGAATCTTGCGCACGTTCTTACGCACGTCTTCCAACTCGTCGGGCGTGGCCATGCCGGAAGGCAGAAATTCAGTGGTGACGCGGCCCGCGCCAGCCGGGGCGGAAAGCGCTACGGTCGGCTCTTCGTCGGAGCCCATCGCCACTTCGAGCGAACCGCCGCCGATGTCCAGCACCAGCAGTCGGCCGGCATCCCAACCATACCAACGGCGGGCGGCCAGGAAGGTCAGGCGAGCCTCATCCGTGCCAGACAGCACAGTGACGCCCTGACCAATCAGTTCCTCGATCTTGTGAATCACTTTGTTGCCGTTCGGCGCCTCGCGCAGGGCGGAGGTGGCCATAACCAGCAGCTGGGTGATTTCGTATTCCTCGGCCAGCCGCATGCACTGGGACACGGCTTCCAGAATCGCCTCGATGCCGGACTTCTTGATTGAGCCGTCGTCCTTTAAATACTTCATCAGTCGCACTGTGGATTTGGTGCTGGCCTCGGGGTCAGGGCGAGCGCCGGGGGCGGCGTCGACGATAAGCATGTGGATAGTGTTCGAACCGATATCAAGCACACCAAGTCGCGTGGTATGCGAACGCAGATTGACCATGATTCCTATTCCTGACCTTACCTAACCCGTGATGGCCGAACAACGGGCCGACCATCGCAATCAGCCAGCCGTGCGCCACCATGGCGAGTCGTTCGGCCGGCAACCAACACCGTGAGGCCAGCCGAACATCACACAAACTCGACTACTGTACAACAATCACACCGGCTGCCGCGCCGTTCACAGCGATTCGACGAACGTTCCGAGACGTTCCAGCCCCTCGGTCAGGGCCTCACGTGAGGCGGCATAGCTCAGGCGCACATGCGTATCCGCCGTGGCCGCGCCGAAGTCGCGGCCAGGAGTCAGAGCCACATGGGCTTCATCCAGCGCGCGTTCGCAGAACGTCCAGGCATCCAGACCAGTGCGGGAGATGTCGAAGTAGGCGTAGAACGCGCCATTCGGCTCCACCTCAACCGGCAAACCGATGCGCTTGAGCCCGTCAATCACAATGCGGCGACGGGCCAGCAATTCCTGACGACGAGCTTCGCATTCCGCCAAGCTTTCCGGCGTGAAGCAGGCGAGCGCCGCATGTTGCGTGGGCGTGTGGGCGCACAGGTAGTAGTTGGTGGCCAGATCGTCAACCGCTTCCAGCACAGTGGGCTCGTCCGGCAGAATCGCCCAGCCGAGGCGCCAGCCGGTCATGCCGAAGAACTTGGAGAAGCTGTTGCATACGATGGCATCGGGGTCGCAGGCCAGCACGGATTTGACTTCGGTACCGTCCGGCTCCCGGTCAGCCAAGTCGAGGTAGGTTTCGTCCACGATGCGCCATGCGCCGCGGCTGGCGGCCAACTTGCACACCTCGTCCAATACGTTGAAGTCGATGGTGGTGCCGGTGGGGTTGGACGGCGACGTGATCATTACGGCCTTGGTCTTGCTCGTCCAGTACTGGCTGCACAGGTCGGCGGTCAGGTGGAAGCGGGTGGCGGCCGAGGTCGGCACATCGATGACCCGGCCTTCAAACGACCGCACAAGTTCGCGGTTGCATGGGTAGGAGGGGTCGGCCACAATCACATCGTCACCGGGGTCTACGGTCAGCGCGGTGGCCAACAGCAGAGCGGCCGAACCGCCGGCGGTCACGCAGATACGCTTGGGGTCGATGTCAAGGTCATGACGCTCGCGGTAGAAGTCGGCGATGGCCTGACGCAGTTCAGGTAGGCCCATGGCGGCGGTGTACGGCAGGGCCCGGCCGTCGTACTGTTCGCGCATGGCGTCGCGTACGGCGGGCGGCGCGCCGAAATCGGGCTCGCCAAGGCTTAATTTGATGACGCTGGTACCTTGGGCGATCATCTTGTCTGCTTGTTCGCCGAATACCATGGCACGGAAGGGATTGGCCTCACGCGCTCGGCGGGACATGACTGGAGACGCGGCCGGAGATTGGGGCTGCTGCGCTGCTTCGTTTTCCATATTTCGGTTCTATCCGCCTCACGGGACAAGGTTTCTTCTTCTATAATCACTGTAGGTCGATTGAGTGCACCAACCCGCATTCAAGGAGGAATAATGAGTCGATTCAATGGCAAGCGCGCCGAGTTCGAGGCCAGCGGCGAAAAAATCAACGTCGCGATTCTGGGTGCGGGCCGCATAGCTCACACCATGGCCGGCACCCTGACCCAGATGGCTGAAGATTCACTGTATTCCTCATGGATTCACCCGTATGCGGTAGCGGCCCGTGATATTACGCGCGCGCAGGCTTTTGCCGACCAATGGCATTTTGACAAGGCTTATGGATCGTATGAGGAGTTGGTGGCGGACCCGGATGTGGATCTGGTGTATATCGCCACCCCGCACAGTCTGCACGCCGAACAGGCGATCCTGTGTATGAAAGCCGGCAAGAACGTGCTGGTGGAGAAGTCGTTCACCGCGAACGCCGGGCAGGCACGTGAGGCGCTGGCCGTGGCCGAGGAAACCGGCATGCTGTGCACGGAGGCCATCTGGACGCGCTACATGCCCAGCCGCAAGCTCATCAACGAAGTTATCGAGTCCGGCGAGATCGGCGAGGTGAAAGCGGCGAGCGCCAACCTGTGCTATCCGGTGTCCGGCAAGGCACGTATGACCGATCCGGCCTGTGCCGGTGGCGCGCTGCTCGATGTGGGCGTGTATCCGCTGAACTTCCTGGATATGGCGGTCGGCGCCGACCATGGCCGTACACTTGATCATTTCGATACGTCGATGGTGCCCGCCGAAACCGGTGTGGATGCGCAGAATTCCACCACGTTGTATTACAGCGACGGCACGATGGCCGTGTCCACCAGTTCGATGCTGGTTTCCTCCGACCGCGGCGGCTATGTGTGGGGCACCGAGGGTTATCTGGTGGTCACCAATATCAACAATCCCGAGTCCATCGACATCTATGACAACGCCCACAAGCCCGTGCGCAGCATTGCGGTGCCGCCGCAGTTGACCGGTTATGAGTATGAGGTGGCCGATGCGGCCAACGCGCTGCTGGACGGCAAGATCGAATGCGAGGCGATGCCGCACGCCGACACCATCCGCATCATGGAGCTGATGGATGCGATTCGCGACCGTTGGGGCCTGAAGTTCCCGTTTGAGGTCTGATTTCAGCTCCCCTCCAGAGGGGAGCTGAAATTATTCCGCTGAATCTGCATCTCCTTCAACAATCTGCTCATACAGCCGTGCGAGGCGTTCGTCACGCACGGCTTTCGTTAATTCGCACTCCCATACGGTAATTACACGCCAGCCGGCGGCCTCCAGTTCAGCCCGCTGCGCGATGTCTCGATTGTGATTGCGCAGTAGCTTCGTCTGCCAGAATTCCACATTCGATTTCGGCATCGAATGTTTGGAACAGCCTTCATGCATGTGCCAGAAACAGCCGTTGATGAACACGATGGTGTGGTATTTCGGCAGTACTACATCCGGGTGGCCGGGGTAACGCTTGTCGTTCTTGCGGAATCGCAAACCCTTGCGAAACAGATAGCTGCGTACCAGCACCTCGATTTTGGTGTCTTTGCCACGAATATGCGACATCGTGTACGAACGGGTGCCCCGCTCATACTTCTCCACTGGCTGTTTCTTGCGATTCACGCACTCCAGACTACCGTGACGTTGCGGCGAGAATGAGAGCCTGAACGAACGATCACCCATCTTGCCCGTCCGTGTCTCTTATCGCGGGCAACAATCATCTGCCGGTCGAGACTGCCCGATTAGACTGAGTTCAATGGATGACATGACGATTCGTAGGGCCACGGCGGCCGATATTCCCCAGATCGACGAACTGCTGCGGCAGGTGCTCGAAGTGCATCATGCCGGCCGACCGGATCTGTTCAAAGGCGGTGTCAAGAAATACACGGACGAGGAATTGAAGGCGATTCTGGCCAACGATCAGACCCCTGTGTTCGTGGCGGTTGCGCCATCTGCCAATGACGGCAATGACGCCGAACATAACGCCGACTCCCCCGCCACCGACCAAGTGCTTGGCTACGCATTCTGCGTGTTCCAGCAGCACCTCAACAGCAATATCCTGACCGATATCAAAACCCTGTACATCGATGATCTATGCGTTGACGAGCGGTCCCGCGGCCACCATGTAGGCTCCACCTTGTATCGCTACGTGCTCGACTTCGCCCGTCAATCCGGCTGCCACAACGTAACGCTCAACGTCTGGGCCTGCAACCCCAAAGCCCAAGCCTTCTACGAACGCATGGGACTCACTCCATATTACATCGGCATGGAGCAGGTGCTGTAGCGCCGCCGTTTCAGCAGCACGATGATGGCGATGATCGCAGCGAGGCTGCATAGGGCCACGCCATATACAAAGCCCGGAGTTCCGAAATTCATGAGGCAGATTGTGATGTTACCGGTAGTGGTTACCGAAAACACGACGATAAGCGCGACGATACGAATCATATCCAGCAGTCCAGCTGCTTGAGCCAACAGACGCTCCGGTACCACCAATTTGGCCGCCGTGCACAGCAAAGTCGCCTGAACGGCGAGCAGAATCGCCCATTCCCAGAACATGGACGGTTCTTTAAGCAACGTGGTCTCCGGAAACATAGACACCACCTCATTGATAAACCACGGCGCCACAACAATCTCCACATATGCGAGCCCAATACAACACACGACAAGCACCACGGCAATGGCATAGCGCCAAGCGACGTCTGTTTTGCGAGATTTACGAGAAATGAATGCGATACCAGCGTTCATGGCTATGCTCCTTAATCCAATATCAATATCAATGGATGAACCTGCACTGCACCGTATGCCACCATCATAATATATCGAATATCGATATAAAAATATCGAAAAACACTTTCACCATTCACCTACACATCCGCAAACCCATGAATACACATGTTCTTAATCGGGATGGGGAGTGCACAAAGAAGCTCTGTCACCCCAGCAGATTGAGGAGATCGTCCTTGGTGAGGGTGGCGATGGAGGCGGGGGCTTCGGTGAGGGCGCTGGCGCCGGTGCCGGCTTCGTCGGCAAGCAAGGAAGCGTCGGTGAACTGGCGGGCGAGCTCGCTCTTAGTATGCTGAAGCTCCAAGATACGTTCTTCGATGGTGTCCTTGGCCACCACCTGATACACGTTGACGTCTTCGGTCTGGCCGATACGATGTGCTCGGTCGGTGGCCTGATCCTGTGCGGCGGCGTTCCACCATGGGTCGGCGTGGATGACCACGCTGGCACCGGTCAGGTTCAGTCCGGTGTTGCCGGCCTTCAGGGAAATCAGGAAGGCAGGCGTATCGTCCGCATTGAACTGGTCGACGAGTTCGAGACGCTTCTTCTTGGGCGTGGAGCCGGTGATGGTGTAGTAGCGCAGGCCTTGCGCGTCGAAACGTTCGGCGATCAGATCAAGGAAGCTGGTGAACTGGGAGAAGATCAGCGCCTTCTTGCCTTCGTTCACACAGGTTTCCACCAGTTCGGTGATGGCGGCAAGCTTGGCCGATTGATCCTTGGCATCGGCGTACAGCAGCCTCGGATCGCAGCAGATCTGGCGCAACTTGGTCAACTCGGCGAGGATGCGAATCTTCGACGTGTTGAAATCGGCTTCTTCGCTGTGTTCGAGCTGCATTCTGAGCCGCTGCTCGTGAGCCGCATACAGTTTGCGCTGTTCGCCGGCAAGCCGCACGGTCAGCGTGGTCTCTAGCTTGTCCGGCAAATCGGTCAACACCTGGGACTTCAGCCTGCGCTTGATGAACACGCCCACCAACGACTGCAATTGGCGAGATACCCGAGCGGCCTCAGGATTGACTTGTGCGGCGGCCCGACCTTCAGCCGTGCTGCCATCCGCGGCCCGGGCATTGGAGATGGGCAACTCATAACGCTCATGGAATCGCTTATATGAGCCGAGCAGCCCCGGCATCAGGAAGTCGAAAATGCTCCATAGTTCGGAGAGTCGGTTTTCGATCGGCGTGCCAGTCAAGGCGAAACGATGGTCGGCGGCCACGGCCTTGACCGCTTTGGCTATTTTCGTGGTGTGATTCTTGATGTACTGGGCTTCATCCAATGCCATGACATTGAAACGTTGCTCATTGGCGGTGTAATCATCGACATCTCGGCGCAGCAGGTCGTATGAGGTGATGAGCACGGTGGGTTCATCCGCCCGGAACGCACGGCCGATGGCGGTACGGCGCTCGGCTTTGGTACCGGCCACCACCACGGCATTGAAGCTCGGGGCGAACTTGGTGAATTCGGCACCCCAGTTGTACACCAAGGACGCCGGGCACACGATCAGCGATGGGCCAAGGCTGCCGTCGCCCATCTCGCCGGTATTCCGCTGATATCGAGACAGGAGCAACGCGATAAGCTGCACGGATTTACCCAAGCCCATCTCATCGGCCAGAATGCCGCCAAAACCCTTGTCGCACAACGTGTTCAGCCATTGAAAGCCTTCGACCTGATAAGGGCGCAGAATATGCTTGAGACTATCCGGCACTTCATACGACTTAGGGTCGATGATCTTGAGATCGTCGATGTATTCGGTGAACGAAGCGTCCTTGACTACATCGGAGCCGTCATCCGGCAGCTCACCATCCAGTAGGAATGCTCGACCGCCCGGCAACTCGATCAGTCCGGAGTTGAGCTGCTGCTCGCTCAGATCGAGGTCGCTGGCCAATCGGTCCAACGTGCTGAGATTCGCGCCGCTGAGTTTGACAAGCGTGCCGTCCTTCAACTGATGGAATCGTTGACGCCGACGGTACGAAGATAGCAAGGCACCCACTTCGTCCGGCGGCACTTCATCAGCGAGGGGTGATATCTCCACCAAGTTGCCTTTGATGGACAATCCGACTTTGACGCTTGGTGGCTTGGGCGCGATCAGCCGGTCAAAAGCCGGTGTGGTGAAGACCTCCCCCACTTCCTTTAGTGCCGGCAATCCCTCGTCAAAGAGACGAACGATCTGCGTGGTGTCATCGCGATCGATAGTGGCCGCATCAGACACGAATTTTTTGGTGGCCTTTCGCGCGGCCGGCGTTCGGAACCCATTCACCGTCTGATGAGTGGCGGCCGCAACGCGCTTGCGCTGGTCAGGCATGGTAAAGAATTCACGCACTACATCAATCGCAAGATGCTCAGCGTCGAAATCACGCCCAATCACGCCCCGAGACAAGGGGATGGAACGCTCGCCCTCAGCATGCACCGTCGGGCCATCGGGTAGCAACGGGACAATGGCATCGCCGTAGCGTGCCTTGACCTCGCATTGCACACCATGCTCATCACGATCCAGATAAAACTGGAGGCTGCATTCCGTAGGACTTAATTCAGCCAGCTCGCGAGGAATCTCACTGGCCTCCAACAGTCCGGCACCAACCAGCTGAGGCAATAGCGTGCGTGCGAATAGGGCGATGTCATCGCCGGCAATGACCTGTCCCTCGCCATCGGGTTCAAACAGGTCTCCCAATAGTCCTCGCAACGGAATCAATCGTTTCGGGCAACGGACGAATCGGCATCCTGCTGCGCTTTTACGCTGAGAGCCCGCCACCATGGCGGATACCGCACCGGCCGGATTAGTGGAGGCGAGCAACAGCCATACATTCTTGCCGCCGTCAATCACGGTTTCCACCGCTGGCACTCCGGTAAGCAGGTATCCGGCATCCGGACCATACGTATTGAAATCACGCCGCGCAATGCGCATGAGAAAATCTGGCTCGCCACCATCAACTGGCACCGATGCAGGCTGCCCGGAGAACCATGTGTTCAGCACGAGCTGTACGCCTCTGCCCTCACGTACGGACAGCAACCGGGCCACTTCCGGTGCTGAAAGCGTCAGATGACGGTCGATGGCGATATGCCCGTAATACCTGTCCTGCTGCTCGGCCGCACGACGCACGGCCATCGCATCATCAAGGACGTCCAGCAGGGGGCGCGAATCATCATCGAGCATATCCGGCGTATGAATAAAGGCAAGCTTCTGCCCATAATCCGCATAGTCGCCGTTCGCCATGGCAAGCACAAATTGCGGAATCGATTTCAGCACATAGCTGGACCCATTGGAAGCCGAGCCGATCTTGAACTCCACGCTCCACACGCCGTCGATGAAACTCAATACCGGGACAAGCTGCCCCTGCCCCAAGCCCACAGTCTCGCTGTCACCCTGATACCCGCCGCCTCGGGTGCCGGCACGAGAGCCGTATCCGCTTTTTGTACGCCGAGCATTTGCACCGTTTTTCCCTTGCGTGGCATCAAACCGACGCATAACCGCATTGCGACGACGAATTTTGGCTTGAGCGTCTTGCCTATCGGCGTGCTCCATATAGTCAATCAGCGTCCGAGACGGTCGTGCGGCCCCGGCACGGTAGCCTTCAAAACGCTGCGGATCATCGCAGAATATGAAGGCGAGCGCAATCATGTGCTTGCACATGCCATAGCCACGGCCGTAAGCCGGGCATGAGCACTTGCCACCGACGGCTTCTCCCGTATCGAGGTCGAATTGCACGCTGGTACGATACCTACTCGATGGGCTGGTGGTGCCACGTAGAATACCGTCAAGCTCGGCATACCCGGTTCGATGATTTTCGCTGTATACCGGATTGATAACCATGGTGGCCGCTTTGCGCGCAATGCTACGGGCACGAGCGAGCACGGCATTCGACGATGACGATTCCACATCGTTGCGTAACGCAAGGATAGGGACGGCATGGGCTTCGGCACGCTTCGCAGACCCGGCGAAATGGCCTTCGTCCTCATCGTCGAACCATACGGAACGTCCTTGCCTGAAACGATAGGGCATCACCGCATCGGCGGCGGACAAACTGTCCGTTCCACCAAACGTTACGTCTCTGCTGCCGGCCGCGCCTGAGCTACCAAGTATTCCACCCGTCTCACCAGAAATGCCGCCTACTCCGCCGCTTTTACCGGCATAGATGCCCCTGCCCCCATTAGTGTCATCAGTGTCATCTATGTCATACCGACCGTCGTCGTAATCGGCATCTTCGTCGTCTCCTCTTTTCCAAGGATTGCGACGACGCAACGCATGGCCCCAGGAAACGCCGGAATCATCATCCTCATAAGGCAGGAGGCCATCGTCATCCGCATTATCGGGAACATGGCCAAACACACCATACCCTTTGCTCATGGGCGAGCCTCCTTTCCAGCGAATGTATTTCAACCCAACGTTTCCATCCTAGACGAAGCGCGCGGTAGCCTTAATGTATGGATGCAGACAAGCCGGCGCAACGCAAATCCTATGCAGGGAACACCACCCTCGAAATCTTCGAGGTGCTGTGGCGTCACAGTTACTTTGGGCATGGCCTGACCGTGCGGCAAATACTCGATGAGCTTGCCCGTAAACACCAGCTGGAAGATCCAAGCGAGCTGCCGACCGAGAAGACCATACGAAACCAGCTCAAAAAGCTGACCTCCACGGAATTTCTCGGCAGACATATCGGGCATCTCACCGAAAGCGACCTTGCCGGCATCGAATGCAAGAATCCACAACCCGGCTGGTATCTTGATGCATTCCTGTCCACTGCCGAAATGCGACTGCTACTAGACAGTCTTACCCTATCTCGCATCAGCCTCGACACCATGGACGACCTCATCGGTAAAATCCGCGAGCTCGCAGGCGCCGCCGGGCAGGCAGTAGGCTACCTGGACCATGTGGCCACCTACACGCATATCAACGGTGAGTTCCTATCCACTATCGACCAGCTGAATCAAGCCATCGAAGAAGGCCACGGCGTAACCTTCCAATACCGTGATTACGGACCGGATGGCACCTTGATACCGCATAAAAGCCGTACGGGTGCAGGCCGAATTACCTACACCGCCGACCCTTACCAGATGGTGTACAAGAACGGACGCTATTACCTCATCTGCCACCTGCATGGCGAAGACAACCTCCGCATTTTCGTGGTCAACCGAATCGCCAACGTCAGCGCCAAAGGCAGGAACGGCACAGTGCCACTGGAAAAACCAGCACCAGCTGATTTTGACGCAGTGAACTTCATGCGCCACCGTCCATACCCCGTAGCCGATGCCCCGATTCGCATCCGCATGGCCGTACGAGACGAATCCATGCTCAACAACGTGTTCGAATGGTTCGACGACCCTCAAATCAAACATTCACCGGACGGCACACAGTTCGAAGTCATCGTCGATGCTCCCGAACGCGCTGTGTTCTGGTGGGCATTGCAGTATTCCTGGGATGGCCGCGTAGTGATTCTTGAGCCCGATTCGCTCAAGCGCAAACTCTATGATGCCGGGCGTCGCATGGCCACAGCCTATGCTCCCGAATGATGCAACATCACATCGCACACCTCCTTGTCGAGTTGTTCACCAGCGAATTTCACCGGAGAACCTATCATCCCATCGCCAATCACACTCGGTAATTTTTTACCGGGAAATACGATTTCAAGCCATTTCGCGGGCATCGTCCCTCACCTAGGCGCACATAAGGCTAAGGTGGGAATCATTAATCGCATCGCGCGTCCACAAGCGTGCACTAGCGCGTACAACAATAAGGAGCAACTATGAGCGAAGAGCGTACCGCATGGGGCTGGGGTCTGGCCAGCGTAGACGCCGCCGGCACCACCCTGGACGTCTGGTACCCCGAACTGAATCTCGGTGAGGCACCGGCCGAGTCCGATCGCCCGAACCACAATTTCGGTACTTTGGCTCACGATGAGGCCGACGCCCGTGGCATTCGCCGCGTGCCGGTATTCGTCGTCAGCCAGTTGGACGAGCCGATCAGTAATGCCGCGGACGCTTACCTGAAGCTCCATTTGATGAGCATGCGCATGGCCAAGCCGAACACGCTGAACCTCGACGGCATCTTCGCCCAGCTCGCCAATGTGGTGTGGACCAACTACGGCCCCTTCGCCGTTGAAGACTTCACGCTGCGCAAGGCCGACGTCGAACGCGCCTCCACCGAAGCCGCTCTCGCTTTCGCCTCCCAGGCCGGACTGCCTGCCGCCACTGTCAACGTGTTCGGTGTGGATAAGTTCCCGCGCATGATCGATTACGTAGTGCCCACCGGCGTGCGCCTCGGCGACGCCGACCGCGTGCGCCTCGGCGCTTACTTGTCTTCCGGCACCACCGTGATGCACGCCGGATTCGTGAACTTCAATGCCGGCACGCTCGGCGTCTCCATGGTCGAAGGCCGTGTTTCGCAAGGCGTGGTCGTGGGTGACGGTTCCGACATCGGCGG
>OATK01001905.1_pt1 | contig 11427 bp, 11 predicted proteins | sample 1516611 | NCBI WGS metagenome assembly OATK01 (sample SAMEA2579947, study PRJEB22360) | human gut metagenome | biome: human gut; feature: human-associated habitat; material: faeces | place: Denmark | collected 2008/2010 | reverse complement strand
CCCCCCCCCTGTCAGTCTGTCAATAGGGTTTTCTCACTTTCGTCACATTTACAAAATACAGTCCCATCAACCGTGCATTTTCCACAAAATAACAGGATTTGAGGGGCTGAAAGCAAAAAAATGCAGCCCCGGGGCCGCTTTTGGGGGCGGCAGTCCGGGGCTGCAGGTGCGGTATTTTTTTCAGTCTCCCGCCGGGGGGCAGGGAGCTTTACCGGTACAGGGGGAAAGCTGCCGATACGGTTTGATTCGTTTCTTTTCGGTTGGATGAAGATATTTCACCCATCCTGCCAAAGCCTTGCTTTTTCTGCGCCCAGCGCTTATTATTATAACAAAAATCCGTCCCGGTTTTTGTGCAGATTTGCCCACCGGGTGCAGAAAGGATTCCATTGCCATGACCATCACGGAGCAAAAAGCCGCACAGCGCAAAGCGGGCATTGCGGCCCGCCGGGCGTTGTCGGACACCCAGCGCACCCGTTCCAACGCCGCTCTCTGCGCCCGCATCATGGCTCTGGACTGCTTCAAAAAGGCAGAAAACATCCTGCTCTACGCGGCCTTCGGCGGCGAAGCTGACCTCTCGGCGCTGGCTGTGGAAGCGGCCCGGCAGGGCAAAACGCCGGCCTACCCTGTCTGCGGCGAGGGCTTTTCGCTGACAGCCGCTGTGCCGGGGCCGGACGGCTGGGAAGTGGGTGCCTACGGCATCCGCACGCCCATTTTGAGCCGGTCGGAGATTTTACGGCCAGACCAGCTCGACCTCGTGCTGGTCCCCTGCACGGCTTTTGACACCGCCTGCCGCCGGGTGGGGATGGGAAAAGGCTATTATGACCGCTACCTCCCCCGCTGCACCCGGGCTGTGAAGCTGGGCGTGGCCTTTGAGGCCCAGCGGGTGGATAAAGCGGCAGTGGACGCCCATGACGAAACACTGGACGGATTCGTGACAGAGGGAGGACTTTACTTTGGATTTGACACAACTGAGCTGTGAGGACTTTCTGAGCCGGCTTGCCAGCAAAGCCCCCGCCCCGGGCGGCGGCGGCGCGGCGGCCCTCGTGGGCGCGGCAGGCGTGGCGCTGGGCAATATGGTGGGGAATCTTACCACCGGCAAAAAGAAATATGCCGCTGTGGAAGAAGAAATTCAGGCGCTGAATGCCCGTGCTGAAGCCCTGCGCAAACGGCTGGAAGCCCTCGTGCAGGCTGACGCCGACGCATTCACGCCTCTGGCAGCGGCCTACGGCCTGCCCAGAGAGACGCCCGAACAGCAGGCCCACAAGGCCGCTGTGCTGGCCGAGGCGCTGGACGGGGCCTGCGCCGTGCCGCTGGACATCATGGACGCCTGCTGTGAGGGCATCCGCCTTGCGGCCGATTACGCCGAAAAGGGCAGCGTGCTGGCTCTCTCAGACGCAGGCTGTGCGGCGCTGTTCTGCAAGGCCGCACTTCAGGCGTCGGCGCTGAATGTCGCCATCAACACAAAGCTCATGACGGACCGCGCCCATGCCGCCGCGCTGGACGAAAAAGCGGCCCGGATGCTGGCAGAATATCTGCCGCTGGCCGACGAAGTCTACCAGTCCGTGGCAAGCCGCCTGCGGGCCTGATGCAGAGAAAGGGAACGTATATGTCTACCATTTTGAAGGGTGCGCCCGTCGTGGCCGCCATGAACGAAGCAAATGCCGCCCGCTGTGCCGCACTGCGGGAAAAGGGCGTTGTCCCCACGCTGGCCGTCGTCCGGGTGGGTGCGCGCGAAGATGACCTTTCCTACGAGAAAGGCGTCATGGCCCGCTGTGCGAAGGTGGGCGTCGAGGTGAAGCAGTTCCTTCTGCCCGCCGACGCTGCGCAGGAAGAGCTGCTGCGCGTCATTGCCGGCATCAACGCAGACGCCGCCATCCACGGCTGTCTGCTCTTCCGCCCCCTGCCCAAACAGTTTGATGACAGGACCATCCGCGCCGCACTCTCGCCCGAAAAGGACATTGACGGCATCACCGACGGCTCGCTGGCCGGCGTCTTCACCAACACTGCCGTCGGCTACCCGCCCTGCACGGCGCAGGCCTGTCTTGAGATCCTGAAATTCTACAGCATTCCCCTCTCCGGCAGGCGGGCCGTCGTCGTGGGCCGCAGCCTCGTGGTGGGCAAGCCCGCAGCCATGATGCTGGACCGGGAAAACGCCACCGTCACCCTCTGCAACTCCCGCACCCAGAGCCTGCCCGATGTCTGCCGCGAGGCCGATGTTGTGGTGGTGGCCATGGGCAGGATGGGCTTCATCGGCGCAGAGCATCTGCGGGCCGGTCAGGTCGTCGTGGATGTGGGCATCCATGTCAACGAGGAAGGCAGACTCTGCGGTGACGTCCGCTTTGGCGAGGCAGAGCCGGTGGTGGAGGCCATCACCCCCGTCCCCGGCGGCGTCGGCACCGTGACGACTTCCGTGCTCGTGAGCCATGTGGTGGAGGCGGCAGAGAAGAGCGTATAATTTCCCCCGCTAAAGGCTCTCCCCCTGGGAGAGCTGGCGCGGAGCACCTGAGAGGGCAAGGATGCTGACAGAGAGACATGGATGCGGCGATCGTTTCGCTCTGACAAAGAGTCTGCCTATCGCTGTGCAGTGGCTCTGCCTCGCCGGGCTTGCCCTCTCCGTCATTGCTTTGCAATGACACCTCTCCCAAAGGGAGAGGCTTTTGCATATTGAAAAGCTTGTATTTTTATCTCTATACACCAAAAGCGCCCGGCGGATACCCGCCGGGCGCTTTTGGCATTGACAGAACAATGACAGGAGAATAATTGGGAATTGGGAAATTGGAATAGGTCTTAGTTTATGCGGCCTTTGCCGGGGCAAAGACCAGAGCCTTCCTGCGGCGGTTCTGCATTGCGCGCACCACACAGCTCAGGGTGAAGTTGATGATGAAGTAGATGACACAGGCCGTGCCGAACAGCACCATGACGTCGGAGACATTCACCGTGCCGAGACCGTTGTAAGTACCGGCGGCGCTCAGCAGCTGGCGGATGCGGGCCATCAGCTCGATGGTGGCCACGTTCGCCAGATAGGAGGAGTCCTTGATGGTGGTGATGACCTGACTGAGCAGGGTCGGCACGATGTTGCGGTAGGCCTGCGGCAGGACGATGTAGAGCAGCACCTCAGCGATGTTGAAGCCCTGTGCATAGCCGGCCTCGAACTGGCCCTTGGACACGCCGTTCAGGCCGCCGCGGACGATCTCGGCGATGACGGAGGAGTTGAAGAGGATGAGGGCCAGAGCAGCCTTGAACAGCAGCTTCATCTCCACGCTGGTCAGGCCGAACATCTTGCGGGCGAAGAAGCCCGGGCAGGGGCAGAACACCACACAGATGAAGATCCAGAGCAGGTAGGGCGTATTGCGGAACAGCTCGATGTAGGCGGCAGCGAACCAGCCGAGGATGCGGGCCGGACCCTTTTTGCAGTAGGTGCGGGCCAGCGCCAGCAGAGAGCCTACGATGAGGCCCATGATGACGCCCAGCACCGAGATGATGCAGGTGAAGGCCACGCCGCGCAGCAGGTAGAGCACGACGCCTTCTCTTGTCAGGATGGAAAGGCTTGCAGCAAGCGTCTTCATATCAGGCAGCCTCCTTCAGCTCTGCTTTCTTGGCAGTGGTCTTGAGACCCGTGTTCACGCGGCCCTTGCGCTCCTTGAGGGAAGCTTCCCAGCGGGCTGCCAGGGTGGACAGCGGGAAGCAGACCACGAAGAAGATGAGGCCGCAGACGATATAAGCGGGGGCGTATGCGCCGCCGGTGGAAGCGCCGGTGACGAAGCTGTAGGTCACGCTGATGAGGTCCGCGCCGCCCACGATGTAGAGGCAGGAGGTGTTCTTGAAGAGGTTGACCACCTGATTGACCATCGGGGGGAGCATCACGGGGATGCTCTGGGGCAGGATGATGTAGCCCATCCGCTGCAGATAGTTGAAGCCCTGCGCCTGTGCGGCCTCGAACTGGCCCTTCGGCACAGACTCGATGGCGGCGCGGACGACCTCGCCCATGTAAGCGCCGGTGTAAACGCCCAGCGCAATGATGCCGGTGCGGATGACGCCGAGGCTCACGCCTGCAAATGCCAACGCATAATACAGGAAGCACAGCTGCAGCAGCAGCGGGGTGTTCTGGACGAACTCGACGTAAATGCGGGCGATGATGCGCAGCAGCTTACTGCCGCCGGTGGACATCAGGCCCAGCGCAGCGCCGATGATGAAGGCCAGCGCCAGTGCGCAGACGGCGGTCTGCAGCGTGTTGCCCAGACCCAGCAGAAAACTCTCACGATGCGTCCAGACGGTGGACCAGGACTCTAACGAAAACAAGCCAGACATGGCAAACTCCCCTTTCCCTGCACTCTCTTGGTTCTGAAAAGTCTGGGCTTAATCCAGACCGTTGTCTTTGATGAGCTGCTCGATGGTGCCATCTGCCAGCCAGCCCTTGACGAGGTCGTCGCACAGGGTGGAGAAGTCGCTGCCCTTCTTGGTGGCGACGCCATACTCCTGCGGGCTGAACTCAGCGTCAATGTAGCTGCGGCCCTCGGTCTTGTAGATGGCGAGGATGGACTTATCGACGCAGAAGCCCTGCACTTCGCCTGCGCTCAGTGCGGTGCTGATGGCGGGATAGTCGTCGTACTGACGGAAGGAGACGCCATCCTTCCAGGTGTCGGCGTTGAAGGTGTCGGCGTCGAAGGTTGCGCCGTCCAGCACGCCCTCGTCGATCATGGCCTTGACCAGAGCACGAGCGGAGGTGGAGCCGGAGGAGACGCCCACGACCTTGTCCTTCAGGTCAGCCAGACCCTTGATGCCGGCGGAGTCCTCCACCAGAACGGAAACGTAGTCGGTATAGTAGGGGGTGGAGAAGTCCCAGGTCTTCTTGCGCTCCTCGGTGATGGTGAAGGTAGCCAGAACGGCGTCGATGTCGCCGGAGTCCAGCAGCTCGCCGCGGGTGGCGGCGGTGACCGTGGTGAACTCAACGTCCACGCCGAGGTGCTCTGCGATCATCTCGGCGAGGCTGTCCTCGAGGCCCTTGTACTCGCCGGTGAGGGTATCCTGAAAGCTGAAGCCCTGAACTGCGTTCTTGACGCCCACCTTCAGGACACCGCGGTCCACGATGGCCTGAGTGTCAGCGCCCAGCGCTGCGGCGGAAGCGGCTGCGCTGCCGGCGGCAGAAGAGGCCGTGGAGGCTGCGGTGGAGCTTGCAGAGCCGCCGCAGGCGGTCAGGGCAGCAGCAGCGCCCACCAAACCAGTGACTTTCAGGAAATCACGACGCGAGATCTTTTTCATAATAAACCACTCCTCTTTGTTTTTTTTTTTTTTCGGCCCGAGCGGCTTTCCCTGTCCGCTCCGAAAACGGCCTGTTATCAACAACGGCGTCTCACCACAGCTTGTGAGCCCCTGCCGTGTCAACCTTTGTTGTTCGTCCTCTCAGCGGACGATCTTGCTCAGGAACTGCCGGACGCGCTCGTTCTTGGGGTTGGTGAAGAAGTGCTCCGGCGTGCCTTCCTCAATGATCTGGCCGTCCGCCATAAAGACGATGCGGTCGGCCACGTTTCGTGCAAAGCCCATCTCGTGGGTGACGACCACCATCGTGATGTTCTTCTCGTGTGCCAGCTTTACCATGACATCCAGCACTTCCTGGATGGTCTCAGGGTCGAGGGCCGAAGTCGGCTCGTCGAACAGGATGATCTTGGTCTGTGCGCAGAGGGCGCGTGCAATGGCGATGCGCTGCTGCTGGCCGCCGGACAGCTGCGGAGGGTAGACATCCGCTTTGTCCCGGAGGCCGACGACCTCAAGATAATGATATGCCAGCTCTTCGGCCTCTGCCCTGGTCTTGTGATGGAGCTTCATGGGTGCCAGCGTCAGGTTTTTGAGCACCGTCATGTGGGGGTAGAGGTTGAACTGCTGGAAGACCATGCTCATGTTGTCGCGGACGATCCTAGTCTTGTTCTTGTTGGTCAGCTCCTGACCGTCGATGTAGACGTGGCCGCTGGTCGGCTCTTCCAGAAAGTTCATGCAGCGGACGGTGGTAGATTTGCCGCTGCCGGACGGTCCGATAATGACCAGCTTTTCGCCCTCGGCGACCTCGAGGTTCACGTCTTTGAGGACGTGCAGGTCTCCGAAGTACTTGTCAACGTGTTCGAGTTTGATCACTGTGATCCCCGCCTTTCCCTATCCTGTTCTGTCGTCCGTGCTCCAGCGCCGCGGACAGCGCATCCTGTGCGGCTTTCCCGAACCGCACACAAAAACAAAAAAGGCGCAAAGTGAATCCATCCACTTAAGCGCCTTTGCTTTCATTGTTTAAAGTATAGTCTTTTTCCGCTCGACTTTCAATCCATAAAGTGCAACAAAAATCAGAGCGGGTCAATCTGCATTTTGTAAAGCTGCACAAACATCGTACTTAAAATCCGTAAATCAGCGGGTCATCAGCAGGAGCAGCGCCGATGCGACGGCCTGCAGGATGAGCCAGCGGGTCACCACCTGCTCGTCGCTCCAGCCCATGCGCTTGCGCACATGGTCGTGCAGCGGGGTGAGGGTGTTCTTGAGGATGCTGATGTGGAGGAAGCGCTTGAAGCTGATCTTCAGGATGCCGAGGCTGCCGTCCACGATGAACACCAGCGCCGCCAGCAGGAAGGCGAACGGGTGGCCGCTCTTGAGGGCCAGGATGGCGAGGAAGAAGCCCATGGCACGGCTGCCGGCGTCGCCCATCAGGAGGCTGGAGGGCTTTGCGTTGGACCACAGGTAGGCCAGCAGTGCGCCGATAAAGACGACGGCAGCGGTGGAGTAGTCCCCCAGCTCCTCGCCGTAAGCCAGCAGGAAGGTGCCGATGCTCACCACCGCGAGGCCGGCGGACAGGCCGTCCACGCCGTCGGTGCAGTTGACCACATTGATGCTGGCCCAGATGAGGATGACGATGAGCAGCAGGTAGAGCGGATAGGCAATGGTGAAGGTGGTGCTCAGGAAGTTGACGCTCGTGCCGTTGAAGTTCAGGTAGGTAACACCTGCCACCACGGCAATGACGAAGTCGATGAGGCCCTTCTTGTACTCGTTCCACGCCGTCTCGGAGGCGTCGTCAAAGTAGCCCGACAGCATGGAGGCGATGAGCAGAACGGTATAAATAAGGTACTCCACCTTAAAAGGCACCACCGCCAGCGTCACCAGCGCGATGCAGAGCACGAAGATGAGTCCGGAACCCCGGGCCTTGCCCTTGGAGAGCTCGCCGTTGACGGCGAAGGCACGGCCATGGTCGTGGGGGAGCTTGTCGTGGAAGACCGAGTCCATCAGGGCGGTCAGGGCAAACGCCAGCAGGAACGCCAGCGCGTCCACGGTCTGCTGGCCGGTAGCTGAAATAAGCTGCAGCATATTTTGAACCTCTTTCAATGATATTCTTCTTACTCCGAGAGTGTATCACGCCAGAGCCAAAAAATCAATCGCCCGGTTTGACAATCTTCCTCCCCGTGCCTATAATAGTAAGGCAGCTTATCAACACAGAAAACAGGAGACGACATGACACTTTCTTTGGAGCAGCTCTCGGCCCGGATGCGGCAGGGCGAGGACGTCCCGCTGTCCGACACGGCCCGCATCGCGCTGGCGCTGAGCATCCCTTCCATTCTGGAGCAGCTGGTGGTCACGGCGATGGAGTACATCGACGCCGCCATGGTGGGCCACATCGGCGCAGAGGCCACCGCCGCCATCGGCATCGTCAGCTCGAGCACCTGGCTGCTCCACGGCATCCTTGTGGGACTGTACACCGCGTTTTCGATCCAAATCGCCCAGTACCTCGGGGCCGACCGCCGGCAGGACGCCCGGGGCGTGCTGCGGCAGTCCATGCTCTTCAACCTCATCCTGGGTCTGGGCGCTGCGGCTTTCGGCGTCGGCATCAGCCGTTTCCTGCCCGGGTGGCTGGGGGCGGACATCTCGCTCCAGGCCAGTTCCAGCGCCTACTTCGCCATCTGGTCGGCAGCCCTTCCCTTCACGATGGCCATGGGAATGTATGCAGCCATGCTCCGCGCCACCGGCGACGCCCTGACGCCCAGCCTGATCAGCTTGCTGGTCTGTGTGCTGGACGTGGTGTTCAACTTCTTCCTCATCAACCCCACCCGGCAGATCCTGCTCTTCGGCCAGAGCGTCACAGTCTGGGGTGCCGGTCTCGAAGTCCCGGGTGCGGCGCTTGGCACAGCGCTTTCCACGGCCATCGGCGGTCTGCTGGCTCTGGGTGTCCTGCTGCTGCGGGACGGCCCGCTTTGCATCCGAAAGCCCGGCAGCTGGCGCATCACCTCCGCCTGCCTGCGCAATCTCTGGCGGGTGGGTACACCGCTGGCCGCTGAGCGTGCGGCCCTCTCGTCGGCGCAGGTGCTGCTCGTCCGTATCGTCTCGGGCCTCGGCACGGTGGCCATCGCGGCCAACAGCCTCGGCGTCAGCGCCGAGGGCCTCTGCTACATGGCAGGCTACGGCATTCAGGACGCATCCATCGCCCTCATCGGGCAGGCCGTCGGCGCCCACCGCCGGGATATGGCGAAGCGGTTCGCCTGGCTCTGCACCATGATGGGCATCGGCATCATGGCACTGTCCGGCGTGGGGCTCTGGCTCTTCGCCCCGGCCCTTATGGGCATCTTCACGGCAGATGCCGCCGTCATCGCGCTGGGTGCGCAGGTCCTCCGCATCGAGGCTTTTGCAGAGCCGATGTTCGGAGCCAGCATCGTAGCAAGCGGCGCGATGCAGGGCGCAGGCGACAGCACAGGCTGCTTCCTGCTGAACCTGTTCAGCATGTGGGGCGTCCGGCTCACCCTCGCCTTCCTGCTGGCTCCCCGGCTGGGCCTCGTGGGCGTCTGGGCCGCCATGTGCATCGAGCTCTGCATCCGGGGCGCGCTGTTCCTCATTCGGCTTGCAAGGGGCAAGTGGCTCGATAAGGGTGCTCTGCAATAAAAAAATAAACCTCTCCGTCATCGCTTCGCGATGCCACCTCTCCTACCGAGGAGAGGCCTTGGCAAAACCGGGAACTTTCCCTTTTCGCCAGAGGCTCCCCTCGATAGGGGAGCTGGCAAAGCCAAAGGCTTTGACTGAGAGGTTTTTCTTTTAATTACTTCCGGCCATGCAGGATGGGAGACAGGGGCTTATAGATGACCATGCAGAGCACGGCGTCCAGCAGACCCTTGACCAGCGTGAAGGGCAGGTTGAAGATGACGAGGCACTTTATGAGGCTGTCGGCAGAGGGCAGGATGGCCTGATACATGCCGAGGATGGCCTCCAGCGGCATATGGTAGAACTCCACATAGGCCGGGTAGGTGATGAAGTAGTTGGAGGGCACGCTGAAGAGGGCCATTGCGGCGGCACCCGCTACCGCGCCGAGGATGGCGGTCTTGCGGCTCTTATGATGCTTGTAGATGAAGCCCGCCACGGCGGAGAAGACAGCGCCCAGCATAAAGTTGCACAGCTCGCCGACACAGGCAGTGCTGGTACCCTTGACGACGATGTGGAGCAGGTTCTTCATGAAGCTGATGACCACGCCGTACACCGGGCCGAGGGCGAACGCGCCCAGCAGGGCGGGCAGGTCGGAGAAGTCCATCTTGACGAAGGACGGGATGAGCATCGGGATGGGGAACTCGATGAACATCAGGATGAACGCCACTGCGCTGAGCATGGCGGCAACGGTCAGGTTGTGGGTCGTATCTTTTCTCATGATTTTCCTCCCGGGGCGGCTGCCCCCATTCAAATAAAGACTGGAAAGCCCTTTTCTCGCTCGCTGGAACCGGGAAGACAAATGAAAACGCGCCCTGCCATAGCTTGCACTATAACAGGGCGCGCACAAACAAATCAAATTGCCTGCCGTTTCTTGCATCCGGACTATACCGTTGGCCCCGGAGTCTCACCGGGTCAGCACTCTTTGGGAGTGGTCGCGGGCTGTACCGCCAGTGGGGGATCGCACCCCGCCCTGAAACGAACTTTCTTTGCAGAGTATAACGCGGCGGGTTTGTCTTGTCAAGCCCTTTTATGCATTTTTTTAACAAGCCTCTCCCGATTTGCACTGCTGGCTGTAATATGGTATACTGATTTTATAATTCGTCAGGAAGGTATCTGTTTCTATGCTTTTCACCATCAACGATCTCGGCTTTTCCGTCGCCGGACTGCTGCTGGAAGGCTGGCTGGCCTTTGCAGCCCGGTGCGTCTGTGCGCTGGCCCTGCTGTTCATCGGCTGGGTCGTCAGCCGCTGGATGCAAAAAAACCTCTTCCCCCGCCTGCTGAAGCGCAGCTGGCACTTTGCCTTTACGCACCCCCTGCTGGAAAGCTTTGCCCGCCCGGCGGCCCGCATCGCGTGGTACACCGGCATGTATCTGGCCCTGCGCAGCCTGCCCTGGGCCATCCCCGGCCTTCCGGCCCTGCTGCTCAAAGCCTATCGGATGATGCTGGTCTTCCTCATCGGCACCGGCTTCTACCACGCTTCCGGCATCGCGGCTCTGCTGCTGGCCTCGTTCAGCGAAGAAGTCCGCACCAACCGCACCCTGCTCACCCTGCTGGATAAAGTCTACAAAGTAGCCGTCGTGGTGCTCTGCGGCGCGACCATCGCACAGGAGAGCGGCCTGCCCGTGGGCAGCGTCGTGGCCAGTGCCGGTCTTATCGGCCTTACGATCTCTCTGGCCGCACAGGATATGGCCAAGAATTTCTTCAGCGGCGTGGTCATCCTGCTGGACAAGCCCTTCTCCATCGGCGACTGGATCACCGTCGGCGACGTGGAGGGCGAAGTGGTGGACATCAACTTCCGCTCCACGAAAGTCCGGGCCGTGGATAACTCCATCTACATCCTCACCAACAGCACCGTCAGCAGTGCCACCATCAACAACGCTACCCTCCGCAACAGGCGGCTCTACCGCTTCACGCTGGGCGTCACCTACGACACCACCCGCCCCCAGCTGGAAAAGCTGATGGCCGACCTCGACGCCCTGCTCAAGGCCAGCCCCGACACCTACGAGGACACCGCCTTTGTCCGGATGACCGGCTTCGGCGACTCGAGCATCAACCTGATGGTCTCTGCCTATCTGCGCACCGCCGACCTCGGCGTGTTTTTGCGGATGCAGAACGATCTGAACCTCGACATCATGGACGTGATGAAGGCCGACGGCGTGGAGTTCGCATTTCCCTCCACGACAGTCTACCTCGCAAAAGAGAACTGACAGCAAAAAAGCCGATGCAGCTGCATCGGCTTTTTTGCTACAGCGCAATATCCAGCGCCATCATGAGGGCGAATCCCAGCACCACGCTGATGACGCCCGCCGGTTCGTCCTGCTCCACGGCTTCCGGTATCATCTCCTGAGCCGTCACGCAGACCATGCACCCGGCGGCGGCGCTCATGAGCCACGGCAGAGCCGCGCTCACCCAGCCCGCGAGGGCCAGCGCCAGCAATGCCCCCAGCGGCTCCACGAGGCCCGACGCCGCACCGGCGCAGAAGGCTTTCCGTCT
>OATK01001903.1_pt1 | contig 11440 bp, 5 predicted proteins | sample 1516611 | NCBI WGS metagenome assembly OATK01 (sample SAMEA2579947, study PRJEB22360) | human gut metagenome | biome: human gut; feature: human-associated habitat; material: faeces | place: Denmark | collected 2008/2010 | reverse complement strand
AAATCGACTGACCTTTCTTTTTTACCCAACAATATCTTTAATTAAGGGAGACGGGAATCAGCTGCCCTGATATTTCACTTCTGGTTCCGCTGGCGCAGGCCCTGGGCGTAACCACCAGCGAATTATTAAATGGGGAAAAGGGAGTGCAGCCGGAAAAAACAAAGGATGCCATCGTGGAGGAAACGCTGCTCTATTCCAGCAAAAGCACTACCCAGAAGCTTGAACGCGTAAAAAATATTGTTTTTTCCTTATTATCCTCGGCAATCATACTGACTGCGGTGATATGCATGATCTGCGATTTCTGCATTGCAGGACGCCTGAACTGGTCCCTTATCGTATTAGCTTCGCTTTTGTTCAGCTGGCTTCTGCTGCTGCCGCTGTTGAAAGCCCGCGGCAGGATTATTGTTAAATTTCTTGCCCTGCTGAGCGTTGCGGTTTTTCCTTATCTGTTCATACTGAGCCGACTTGTGGAGGCGCCGATGCTGTTTCGTATGGGCGCTTGTATTTCCCTGATTTCCCTTATTGGTATCTGGTGTATTTATGCATCCTTTGTAAAAATATCCAGCCGGAAAATCCGGGCGGCCGGAATCGTGCTTCTGATCATTATCCCGATGATGTGGGGGATTAATTCCAGCGTGGCTTACTTTCTCCGGCAGCCGCTGGACAGCTCTACGAAATTTGTTGACAGTCTGATGACCGTACTGCTGATAATTTCCGCAGGAATCTGCTTTTGGAAGGGCTTCTCAGTGCAGGACGGGAAATAAAAACACATACATAACTTTTTGAGCGGGCACGCCGGTATCCACCGACGCTGCCCGCTCAATTTATTTCCGTAAGCAACGAGCCATGCAGCCATGCCCGGCATGGACATCTGGCGACTGCCGCGAGGTCAAAGACCCCGTTGCCTGCAGCAGGGTCTTTGATTCCCCTGATAGCTTACTGCCTTTATCAAAGCATCAGCTGATACGCTTCTGCATTCACTTTCTTAAGCCCGTTCACATCCAGATTCTGAAGCACTTGATCTCAAACGGCCCGAAGTCAGCGCAGATTGCACTGCCGTCCGTTTTTTCCTCATATTCCTCCAGCAGATTGCAGGCTGCATACGCTTTCACGGAATAATCGGAGGTCAGCTCCATATGCGCCCTGCCGCCGGCACATTCATGCATGTGAACCACATAGCCATCCCCGTCCTCCGCCAGCTTGACGGCATCGATAAGCACGGTGCCGCAGTTTTTCTTAAGGAACTGCCCCGCCTGTTTTTTTACGGCTCCCGGAACACACAATGCGGGCTGGTTCAGCAGAATGCCCTGGGCGATAGTCTCCTTTCCCAGACTGCCTTTATGAGGCAGCAGCGCATAGGTGAAGAAATGCTCGCCCATATCTGCCTCCGTATCCGGGGATTTTGCGCTCTTCAGCAGAGAAAGGCCCATGACGTTGTCCCGGATTCCATAGCCGTACTTGCAGTCATTGAGCAGGCTGACGCCGTAATCCACTTCCGACAGATCCGCCCATTTATGGCCGCATACCTCAAACCTTGCCCAATCCCAGCTGGTATTCCAGTGCGTAGGACGTTCCACAAAGCCGAACTGGATATCATAGGAAGCCTTTGTGGAGCGGATGTCCACCTCAAATAATGTTTTTAACAGCCGGTGATCCTCATGCCAGTCGGCCTTGGTTGCAAAATCAATCCGTCTGTTGCCGGAATATACCATAAGCTCCTGCTCGATCAATGAAGCGCGGTAACGGTAAACAAAACTGATTTTCATGCGCAGCGGCCCATCCTCCGTACAGCGGATCTCGCAGGCCGGAATATCCTCGAATTTTTGTCCATAGAAAATATCAATATCCCAGGCGTCATAATTCATGGGCTTATCTTCGTAAATACGAAGCACATTTCCCCTGCCCTTTAAAACCTGTCTCTCATTTTCCTTATCCCACAGGCTGGTAAACGCGCCGCTCTCATCCCACTTAATACTGTAAAAAGGGGTATCCAGGCAGCGGCCTTCCAAATCCAGGGCAAAGGGGCTGTCCGTTTCCGGCTGCTTTTCTTCCGTAAAATGAACCTCAGTAAGACCAAGCGGCTTCACCCCGGCCTCCACCAGCCAGCCATCGGAAACCTTCTGGGCCGGCAGGCATTTTCCCTCCTCGTCCGTGAAGGAGCCGTCCCTGCTTTCCGGTATCAGCACCGCTTCCCCACAATCGGTGTCCGCAAACCGCAGCAAGCTATAGCTGTTATGGCTGCCATTATTGCGACTGCTTTCATGGCTGTAACTGCCATGGCCGCTGCCATCCCCATCTTCGCATAAGGCTTCAAACGCTTCCTTTTCCATAGCGTCCACTTCGCGCCACAGCGCTTCATATTCCTTCCGGGTATCCTCATAAACCTCATGGATGGAAGAACCGGGAATGATATCATGGAACTGATCCCGCAGGACGGTTTCCCAGCAGTCATGAATCCGCTGCGCCGGATAAGCTCCGCCCAGACAGCCATTCCAGCTGACCCAGGGCGTTTTCCAGCTTGCGGTTGTTACGTTTGTTCCTCGCCTGGGAGGTATAGGTCCCCCGGTGATATTCCAGGTAAAGCTCTCCGTCCCAAAGGGGTACATAACGATCCGTATTTTCCACATTCTCATGGATTTTTTCAAAAAATTCCTGGGCGTTGGCCGTTTTGATCCGAGGCATGCCGGGAATACGGTTAATGGCCCGGATGTTTTCAATCATGCCCCTGGTGGTGCCGCCGCCTCCGTCCCCGTGTCCGTAGGAAATCAGCACTTCGTGGCTTAATTCCTTATTCTTGAACTTCCGCCAGGTTCCCATAATCGTTTCCGGCGTAATCTCCCCGTTATAGGTAGAACCTCTCCCCGTTACCGACATGCCGGGAGCGGGCACATCGATGAAATAGGTCAGCATTTCCGTCCCGTCAATGCCGCGCCAGCGGAACAGGTCGTTGGGAACGGTGTTGAACTGGTTCCAGCTGATTTTCGTGGTCATAAAGGTATCCAGGCCGCAAAGCTTCATGATCTGAGGCAGCGCCCAGCTGTAGCCGAACACATCCGGCAGCCAGAGGAACCGGCATTTTTTCCCGAACTCCTCCTCAATAAAACGGATACCATATAAAAATTGGCGCGCAAGGCTCTCGCCGGAGGTCACATTACAGTCCGCCTCCAGCCACATGCCGCCATCCGCCTCCCAGCGTCCTTCCTGCACTCGCTGTTTGATTCCTTCGTAAATTTCAGGACTGTCTTTTTTCAGAAATTTATATAATTGGGGCTGGGTCTGCAGGAAATGATATTCCGGGTATTCCTCCATCAGCCGAAGCACTGTGGCAAAGGAACGCTGGGCTTTTTCACGGGTGTGCTTCAGCCGCCACAGCCATGATACGTCAATATGGGTATGGCCCGTGGCATAAACCGTTACCGCGCTGTTTTTGGGCATTCCATCCAGCGCTGCGCTGAAAAATGCAAGAGCTTCCTTTCCGGTTTCCGGCAGCCTGTCCGCATCCCAGTCCAGAATGGAAAGCGTTCTGTCAAGCGCTTTCACAAGCTCCGTCCGATCCGTGCTGTCCTCCGGCAGATAGGCCAGGCTTTCGGCCGCTGCGGACAACAGGTAATAAAGCTCATCCAGTTTTTCATCCAGACAACCGATTTGCGCCTCCGCAATCCTGTGATACTGAAGCCGTACAGGGCCGCCGCCCTCCAGGCCTGACCACACCAGGAACGTCATCAGGACCGTCTGGCCCGCAAAAGGAGTGAGCACCACTTCCCTGTGATTCGTATCCACCCCCTGATAAGGATGGCCGTTTATGTACAGGAGAGACTCAAAACCGCTGTTTCCGCCGCCTCCCGTTCTTCCGAAATTAAAATATCCCATAACCTTACAGCCAGGCTTCGAAACAGGTATGGCAACCTCCCTCTGCAGCCAGATATAACGGTCCCGGCCTACAAATTCCTCCCCCAGCCTGATTTTATCGCCTTCAAAGGCTTCCGGGCAGCTGGTGTATACCTCATCCGCACCAAGTCCGCCCTCCTTTGTGTAGAACCATTCCACACTGCTCTTCTGCGCCCATCTGCGGCCTTCCAGCTCTGCGGCGCGCTGTCTGAATTTCTCCTCATTGAAAAACATAGCTTTTCTCCTCCTTTAATAAACAGGCGCGGCTCTTCAGCCCTCCTGTCCCCTTTCCCTTCCTTCCATCCGGCGTACAAGCGCTTTCTTTACGCCGGTAACTACATCCCCTCCGTTTAACTGCTGCTGCATCACCAGCAGGGTCATATTCTCCCGGGGATAGTTAAAAAAGCTGCAGCCAAGCCAGCCGTCCCAGCAGTATTCCCCTTTCAGCCCGGGTGAAACAGCCGCCGCCGGATCCTGCAGTACGCGCATCAGGCATCCGTAACGATAGCCCTTCTGCCCAAACCAGCCATCAAAGGCCGCCTGCTGTCTGTCGTTCAATCCGGCATTCAGCATACGATCCACCGCTTCCGGCTTCAGAATCCTGGTTTTGCCGAAGCTCCCCCGATCCAGAAGCATCCGCACAAATACGGAATAATCTTCTATGGTGGATACCAGGCCGGCGCCGCCGGATTCATAGGCGGCCTTTCTGTCCATACGGTTGCGTATTCCAAGGAAACTGCCTTCATACTGCACAAGCCTGTTTTCCTCATCTCTTATATAGGCCTTTGCCAGCCGGTCCCTCTTTTCCTCCGGAACATAAAAGCCCGTATCCTTCATTCCCAGAGGGGTGAAAATCCGTTCCTCCAGAAACTCGCCGAAGGTCTTATGCGCCGCCTTTTCAATGACCGCTCCCAGAATATCTGCGGAAATCCCATATTTCCAGGAAGCCCCGGGCTGGAACAGCAGCGGGATCCTGCCGGCGCGCTCCGCAAATTCCAGGGTGGTCATGGGCCTTTCGTCCTTCAGGCCTTCCTCCACCTCGCTCAATAGCTTCCTGGCCGCCAGCTCCGGAACCGTGTCATTGTCGCCATAGGTTAACCCGGAGGTCATCATCAGAAGATCCTCTATCAGGATCGGCCTGTCGGCCGGTTCCCTATGATCGCCGCACCAGACCTGAGAATCCCGGAATACAGGCAGGAAATCCCCCACAGGCTGCTTCAGATCTAAAGCTCCGTCCTCTGCAAGTATCATGGCAGCCCCAGCCGTAACCGGCTTTGTCATGGAATACAGCCGGAAAATGGTATCTCTTTTGATTTCCCTTTTATTTTCCCTGTCGGCATACCCCTCGCCAAGCCAGCAGATTTCCTTTCCATCCTTTATAAAAAGCAGACTTACGCCCCCCACCTCGCCGCGCTGTACCGCCCCTTTGACTATACTGCGCCACTCTTCAGCTAATTCTACCATATTTTTACTCCCAAATGCATTACTAAATAGTTTAAAGAAAATTTGAAAGACGTTTCATAATTTACTGACTTTCACCCCGGCTTTTCTCTGTTACCGGCTCCGTACCATTTCTGTACTGGGAAGGGGTAATTCCCAGCTCCTTTTTAAATTTTCTCCGGAAGCTGGAAACATTCTCATACCCCACAGCAATACAGATTTCCTCCATCGGCTTTGATGTGCCCCGCAGCAGCTCCTTCGCCTTTGCCACACGCAGCTTCCAAAGATAATCCGAAAAATATTCATTAAAATACTTTTTAAACAAATAACTCATATAGGCAATGCTCACATGAAACTTTTCAGCCAGCATTGCAATCGTCAGATCCTTTGATGTGTAGGATTGATTTATGAAATCCTGCAGCTCCCCGCTTTTTATTGTGAGATTAGACAGTTCATCCTCAAACAGGGAAAGCAGCATAATAAAGTGAGCATATATGTCATTGCTCTTCTGTTCATAGGAAAAGCTTCTGATAAAATAAAGCGTTTCGAAGTATATGTTGTTGTAAGCGCTGAATTTAATGTTTTGCTGATTCATATTGGTTATGATCGTGGTCAGCACCTCCGTCAGCACACTCCTGGAATAAAAGGCGGGAAAATCCGTCTGATCCAGCGTCTGGAAAAAGCTGCGGATGGCTTTTTTCGCCTCCTCAAATTTCAGCTGCTGCAAAAGGGAAGCAAAGCTGCTCAGCTCCTGATAAGGATAGGTATAAGCGCTGTCCTTAGGAATGTCCATCTCATCATAAAATGCTATCGGATGGGAATCCCAGTAATTTCCCGCCTGCATCGCATTCGCGTACAGATTGGGAATATCCAGAGGGGAGGACGAGCCGTTGCTCAATGCTATCCTGCAGCCGTATTCCTTATAAAAATCATGCAGCAGATACTTTATTACATTATATTTATCCTGGTCCTGGCCTCCGTAATAGATCAGATAGGAGCAGTATTTCGGCGTGATTTCCAGCCGTATACAGAAGGAATCATTATTTGGAAAGGTTCCAAGGAAGAAATCCCGGAAACTTTTAGTTACCCACGCCATTCCTTCCCCATCCGCCGGAGCGGATATTTTAATCACAAACATCAGACTGCCCGGCTCTCCGTTAAAAAGTCTGTCCATATTCTCCGCCGTAATCTCTTCCCCATTTTCATTAACAATTGTATCAAGAACCGACTCCTTCATTATACTGTGGTACTTCTCTATCTTTTCCTGCAGCTTCCTCTGCTCCTGAAGCGCCGAAGACAGGGCAAAATCCAGCTGGGATTCCAGGCCCTTATTATCGCCTGCCCTGTCTGCAAACTTTTTACTCAACCGGTGCAGCGGCGAATAGGTAAGTCTCATGCCAAACAGAATCAGCACAAAACCAGTACAGCCGATAGCTGCAAAAACCATATACATATTAATAAATGCCTTGCTGGCATACTGAAGCAACACATCCTTGGAAAAACATACCGTTAAAAACAGATTGGTATGCAGCGGAACGGTATAGATGATTTCATCCCCTTCATCGTTTTTCTGAAGTCCGTAGGAGTCCGTCAGCCTGTAAACCGGCGGCACGCTGTAATCACCTGATGCTGAAATAATGTTATTTTCAGAATCCGTCAGATACACACCCGAAATTTCCTCTGACAGCATATTGTTAAGCCTGGCAATGATCTCGTCGGAGTCAATTACATAAAACAGCTCGTATTTACTGCTTGCCACATTGGGAAACAGCAGCAGCAGGGACAGCTCCTGGTTTTTGATATAGACCATGGTATTTTTATTATCGTGGCCATACTTACCCACCGGGATTTTCAGTGCCTTATGATTGATTGAAAAATAGTATTCATCATTGGATTTGTAAATATAATTTTTGCAGGCAAGGACTTTTCCTCCGTTTTTCTGGATATAAATAATATCCGATACCAGCGGATTCGCACTGGCAAACTCACGCATATCTGTAATTCCCAGGGAACTGTACCAGGAAGAATCAAAGGAATGCCTCAGCATTTTCAGATTCGTGTTATTGCACAGGTTATAATGGATATTAAAAACGTGGTCGAGATCATTATTAAAGCTCTGCTGGAACAGAACAAGCTTTTCCTGAATACTGTTGTCCCTTGCTGTGGAATACGCCGTCCGCAGCTGTTTCCGGAATGCAATAAAAAAACACAGCAGAAGAAAACTGAGCAGAAAAAAATAGGACAAAAAATATTTCAGCAACGTGTAATAATTGATCTTTTCAAAGCGCTTTCTTATTTTATCCATGCAACCACCCTCATTAGTTTTGTGAAATCAGCCTGCTGTATAAGTCAGACAATATCGCTCTTCCTATAGACGCATCCGGTTATCCCGCTTTTATTTCCGGCCGTGCTCTTAAGCATAATGTGATTATATGCCCCGCTTTCCATTTTTGTAAAGCGGCAGGAAGACGGCCCGTTACAGCCGGCTGATGCACAAATATGTCCCCGTTTTCATTGGCTTTTCACAAAATCCATCCTCAAATTCCCATCCTGCAGGCAAAAGGATCCTGCCTCTTTGTCCATTTTCCACTGTAATTTCCAGTCTGATAACCTCCTCCCCTTCCCTGCAGTCCTCAAGCCGGGACCAGTGTGCTGAAATCCAACCCGAAGGCAGCCGACAGGAGCCTTGCGCATAAGCAAGCGCCCTGATAAAATGAGGCTTCACCAGACAGTAATCCGCATCCTCCATATATGGATTGGGAACGATTCCTGCAACCGCCTGAATAAACCAGCTGCTTATATCCCCAAAGAAATGGTGGTTCCTGGAATGGGCATCCGCTTCCGGCGGCAGGAAATCCTCCCAAAGAGAGGTTGCCCCTCTGGCAATCCAGTTTCCATAGGAGGGATAATCCTTTCTCGTAATCATTTCATACGCCAGATCCGCCTGGCCGTACTCGGACAGGACATGGAAAAGGACTCTCAGTCCCAAAGCACCCGCGTTCATATGATCTCCGTTTTGATGAATGATTTCCAGCAGCCGCTTAAAGGCCGCCGGCCTTTCCGGCTTTTTAAACAGACCGTAATATATTGCCATGGCCTGCGAGGCTTCACAGCTTCCTGCTACTGTCATCGTGGAAAAATCAATCAGATATTTCCGGAATGCTTTTTTCAGATCTTCCCTAAGCTTCCTGGCATAACGGGCCTCTGACTCCATGCCCAGCTTTCGGAAAAGCAGCCCCGCCTCCTCCAGCAAATGTACGCTTATGGCAGTATCCGTTACCTCTATAGGCGCCTTATGGCCGCCTCCGCTCTTTCCCGTCTCACACCAGTCGCCCAGGCCCGTATCTACCAGTCCTCTTTTGTTTCTGCTGCCGGAAAGGAAAAACAGATACCTGAAAATGTAGGGTGCGGCTTCCCTTGCCGTATCCAGATCTCCCCGCAGCTTAAACAGACAGAAGGGGATTTCCACAATAACCTGATCCCATGCAGGCCCGTTTCCAAAGCCCCAGCCCCCTGTGGGGACAATACCGGGCAGCCCGCCGTCAGGAGCCTGCGCCGCTTCCACATTACGCAGCCACTCACGCAGGGAGTCCTCTACGGAAAGGTTCAACAGCATATGCTCCGCCGAAAGCGCCGCCCCGGTCCAGCCGTTCTTTTCCCGATGCGGACAGTCCGTGGGAAACCACAAAAAATTGGAAAGAGTCGCTCTTCTTGTCATGGCCTGCAGCTGATTGGCTGTTTCATCGGAGCAGGAAAAGCTGCCGTTTTCCTCAAACGCCCCTCCGCAGATATGATACGTCAGAAGCTCCGGAACGGCTTGTTCTTCCTTAATCCCTCTCACATATGCATAACGGAATCCATAATATGTGAAGGAGGGCATGTAGGTCTCCTCCCCGCCCCCGCGGCATATATAGCAGCTGTCCTGCACCCTGTCGGTATAGGGAAAATCGTATTCCGGGAACATCAGGTTTTTCTTCTCCAGAATCCCGTCATGGTACCACTCTGCATAGGATATCCGTATTTCCTGTCCCGGCGTTCCCATAATTCTCAGTTCACATATCCCGGCGGCATCCACGCCGAAGTCATAAAGATACCCGTCCCCATAAGGGATTATGGAAACGGCCCTCCGGCGCTCATAGACTTTGATCGGTGATGCCTTGCACAATCTCATTTCCCCACGCGGCGGCGTCACCCTTATCACCGGCTTCCAATCTTCTTCCCGGAAGGCAGAAGCTGGCCCATCCTCAACAGAGGAACAAGCCGGGGAGCACCAGTTAGCGATGCCAAGTCTTGCATCATAGCATTCTCCGCACCGAAGCTCATCCTCCAGCAAAGGCGAGGGATGGGTGCGGAAGGTGGTGTCGCTTTCCACTATAATGTGAGCTCCGTCATTTAGCAGGATATCCAAACGCAGGGCCGTCATAGGCGCGCCTCTCCACCGGGCCTTGTCAAAAGCCCATACGAAACCGCCATAGGCATTCTGCATGCCGTTGCCAAGTATTATCCCGATTACATTGCTTCCCTCGGTTAAGTACGGCAGGGCGTCATAGCGGTCATAATAAATGATATCATCCGGATTACTGATATATGGGGCAAGAATACATTTGGTAAGCTCCGTACCGTTAATGAACACACGGTAAAATCCCAGCCCTGTGATCAGCAGCTCCGCCGATTCCGGGATGTCCCTAAGCATGAATTCTTTTCTTATATAGGGTGCCGGCACCTGATGATTAAAATCAGCGAAGTCCTCCCCGGCACTGATGAACTGACATGGAAAATTCATAATCCCCTCCCGTCTGTGTGCCATGGGCACACTCTTAATTCAGGGGGTGAGAAACTTTTTTCTCACCTGCTCCCGTCTGTGTGCCACAGGCACACCTTCAATTCCGGGCGTGAGAAATACTATTTCTCGCTGCCCGCCTCCCAACTCTCTACCTGCATCCTCCCGTCCTCATCCCGATTCCACTTGACAGAAATCAGCCCGGCCGCAGTTCGCATTGTTCCCTGTGCCCAATCAAGCCCTTTGATATCCGCAGGCATCACATAATATTCCGCAAACCCGCAGGTTCCTTCCTTCTGTCGGATTCCAAGAACCTCCGTAAACAAAAGCTTCACTACGTTCCCGAACATCGGATGGTTATGGGAATCTGCACCGTCCCATTTTTCCCATAAGGTGGTGGCGCCGCTGCGCATCATATTCGCAAACGATACCTCGTTATCATTGGTCAGAAGCCGGAATGCCAAATCCGCTTCTCCTTCTTTAAAAAGCCATTCCAGTAAAACAGGCGTTCCGAAAATTCCCGTATCCAGCCTTCCCAGCTTTCTGTACCTGTCCACAAGATTTTTCTTCGTTCCCGCTGTTCCAAGGCCCACATTCAGGGCAAATGCATTGGCCGCCCCGGTTCCGCCACAGAAATCTCCTGTATTTGTGTCAAAAAAGGTATCCATAACCGCCTTCTTTGCCACCTGCATCCTGCCCTTTACCCATTCCGGCTCCTCCTTATGGAGAATCTGCGTAATCTGTCCCAGCGCCTGCAGGCCCTGAATATAAAAACAGGTATTCACAAATGCTTCCGGCAGCTTTTCCGGTTCCGCTTCCGGCGCACACCACTCTCCCAGGCACCAGCCGCCTTCCTCTTCCCGGACGACAAGGCCTTTATCACAGCGGGATTCCATGTACTCCAGCCAGCGGAGGATTGCCGGATAGCCTTTTTCCAGCAAAGCGGAATCCCCAAAGACCCGCCAGTAATCCATAGGCACAACATAAACGGCGCAGCCCCAGCCGCCGGGTCCTCCTCCGCCGCCCATAAAGGGCGCGGTATGGGGAATATGCCCCGTATCGGCTCCCTGGCTGTCCAATATATCCTGATACCATTTTTCATAAAGCCGCCTGGTATCCATTGTCAGCATCGCCGTCTCCGATGTCAGCTGTCCGTCTCCCGTATATCCCAGTTTTTCCCTGTGCGGGCAGTCCGAAGGGATACAATTGTGGAAATTGGCGCTTTGCGTCCTGATGTATGCATCATACAGCCAGTTTAAAACAGGATTGGAGCATCGGAAGGACGACACAGCCGGCGCCTGCGTCCCCACCACTGACACAGAAACTGCCTCT
>OATK01001902.1_pt1 | contig 11442 bp, 10 predicted proteins | sample 1516611 | NCBI WGS metagenome assembly OATK01 (sample SAMEA2579947, study PRJEB22360) | human gut metagenome | biome: human gut; feature: human-associated habitat; material: faeces | place: Denmark | collected 2008/2010 | reverse complement strand
GGCTCGCCGAATACGGCCGGCCCGTCACTTCGATGACCTCAAGCGCGCGGATGGTGCGTCGAGGATTGTGCGGATCCATGCGGGCCGCGGCTTCGGGATCCTTTGTCTTGAGCTCGTCGAACAGCGCGCCGGCGCCTTCGACCTTTTCACGTTCCTCGAGGCGTTTGCGCACCTCTGGGTCAGTGCCAGGAAAGGAAATGTCGTCGATGGCGGCACGGGCGTACAGACCGGAACCGCCCACGAGGATAGGGCGCACTCCCCTGGCCTGCAGTTCGGCGATTTTGGCGCGGGCGATCTCCTGGAAACGTGCCACGGACATGGCGTCGTCCGGTTCGATGATGTCGATCAGGTGGTGCCTGACCTCGGCCTGTTCCTCAGGACTCGCCTTGGCGGTGCCGATATCCATGCCCTTGTACATCTGGTAGGCATCGGCGTTGACGATTTCCGCCTGCTCGCCCTTGGCCTCCAACGCCTTGGCAATGGCGATGCCAAGTCCCGTCTTGCCGGACGCAGTGGGACCGACGATGGACACGACCTTACGGGTTTCGGGCTTGCTTTCAGTGGCGGACGGCATAGGTTTGCCCCGCTTCCGGATTCGGATCGGCGATGAGATTGTGGCGTCCCGCATGGGTGACGGTGGCGGTCACGAAATCACCCACCTGCGGCATCGGCTCCCCCCCCCGCCCCCCCCCGACCCGAGGCGCGATGCGGCATCGGCTCGCCTTCCGGCACGCCGACATGCACGAGCACGCCGGTTTTCTCACGTCCGGTAACACGATGGGTGGCGGCATCCTTCTTGCCGGATGCGCCGGTGACCATCACCTCGACGTCACGGCCTTCGAAAGTCTTGAGATTCTCTTCGGTGATACGTTCCTGCAGCGCCACAAGACGTTCGAACCTGTCCTGCACCACGTCATGCGGAACCTGCTCCATCTCAGCCGCCGGCGTGCCGGGACGCGGCGAGTAGATGAACGTGAACGCGGAAGCGAATCGCGCCTCCTCCACCACGCGCAGGGTTTCCTGGAAGTCCTCCTCCGTTTCGCCGGGGAAGCCGACGATGATGTCGGTGGAGATCTGCGCGTCCGGCATGGCCTCGCGAATCTTGCGCAGAATGTCGAGGAACTTGGCGGAACGGTAGGAGCGGCGCATCGCACGAAGAATCCTGTCGGAACCCGACTGCAACGGGAAATGCAGCTGGTGCATGACGTTCGGCGTCTCGGCCATTGCTGCGATCACGTCGTCGGTGAAGGCCGCAGGATGCGGCGAGGTGAATCGTACGCGTTCCAAACCGTCAATCTCGCCGCACGCGCGCAGCAGCTTGGAGAAGGCAAACCGGTCGCCGATGCCGTAGCCGAAGGAGTTCACATTCTGGCCCAGCAACGTGACTTCCTTGGCGCCTTCGTCCACGCATTGGCGGATTTCGGCGAGGATGTCTCCGGGACGGCGGTCATGTTCCTTGCCGCGCGTGGTCGGCACGATGCAGAAGGTGCAGGTGTTGTTGCAGCCTACGGAGATGGCCACCCAGCTCGACACCTTCGACGCACGGTCGGTTGGCAGTTGGCTTGGGAAGTAGTTGAGTTCCTCCTGCACCTTCACCTGCGCGTGGCCTTCGATGCGGGCCTGGTCGAGCAGCTGAGGCAGGGATCCGATGTTCTTGGTACCGAACACGGCGTCGACCCACGGGGCTTTTTTCGCGATCTTCTCACGGTCGAGCTGCGCCATGCAGCCGCCGACCGCGATCTGCAGGTTCGGGCGTTCCCTCTTCAATTCGGCCCACAGTCCGATGGTGCCGTACATGCGTTCGGCGGCGTTTTCGCGCACCGCGCAGGTGTTCATGACGATCAGGTCGATGTCATGGTTGAGATACTGTTCCTCGGTGGCGGGCACGTAGCCGTCGGCCTCAAGCACGCCGGCGATGCGTTCGGAATCATGCACATTCATCTGGCATCCGAGCGTATGCACGTAGAACACGCCCTTGCCGCGCGTGGGGGTATCGTTCGCCGCCGGTTCGGCCAGTTTCGAGGCGCGCTCCGCCTCGGTCATCATGTCTTCGTTCATAACGCACCATGCTATCGGCAGGGCGGCACAGGCGTTTCGGAACGCGGGAACGCTCCGTTCTCGGCGCAATCGCAGGGCATTGACCCTCTTCGATACACAGCATACGTTCAGTTTTGCGGAAAGCGAGGCGGTACACTGTTCTTCCGTGATACTTGACAGGCAAAATCGAATTAACACCACCGAATTGCAGATGCGTCTGAAGAACGTCGACGTCGGCGAGGGATCCCTTTCCCCCGAACAGATCACCGAGTTCATCGACCAGATGCAGGTGTATGAGGGTGCGATGTACGAGATCAGCACCAAATTGGAGATTCTTGACTCGGAATTCCAGGTGCGCTTCTCCCATAATCCAATTCACCATATGGAACGCCGTCTCAAATCGCTTAACTCGATCCTCGGCAAGCTGCAGCGCCGCAACCTGCCGTTGACCGTCGACGCCATCAAGGACAACCTGTTCGACGTGGCGGGCGTACGCGTGATCTGCAACTACCGCGACGACGTGTATTCCGTGGCGAATTATCTGTCCGCGCAAAGCGACATCCAAGTGCTGCGTGTCAAGGATTACATCAAGAACCCGAAGCAGAACGGTTACCGTTCGCTGCATGTCATCTACGCGGTGCCGGTGTTCCTGTCATCCGGACCGCACTACACGCCGGTAGAGGTTCAGCTACGCACCATCGCCATGGATTATTGGGCGAGCCTGGAGCATGCGCTGCGGTATAAGACGGATCTGCCGGACGCGAAGCTTGCCGAGCATTCGCAGACGCTGTTGGATTGCGCGCGCAGCCTGCAGAACATCGAGACGCAGATGCAGAACATCCATCGCGACATCAACAGCGCCCCGCGTGTGGGTGAGGCGCCGCAGGCGGACTGATGTTTTCGGAAAATGGCGATTGACGGACAAATCATTGCCTGTCAATCGCCATTTTTCGACGATATCGAACGTTATTCGCGCTTACGCAGCAATCGTGGTATTTTCACCGGAACCTGTGCGAGCACGGTGCCGATGAAAATCAGCGCGCAGCCGATGTAGGCTCGTGTGGTCATGACTTCGCCGAGCAGCAACGCGCCGCCCACCGCGGAGAAGAACGATTCGAGCGACATGATCACGGCCGCGCGCGACGGCGGCACCAGCTGCTGTCCGACCACCTGCAACGTGTATGCCACGCCGGCCGAGCCGATGCCGGCGTACACGATGGGAAACCAGCTTTGCATGGCGCCGGCCCAGTCGATGGAGCCTTCGCATAGGGAGCCGATCCAGCTCAGCAGCGCGGTGGTGGAAATTTGTCCGAAGGACAGCAGAATCGGATCCATCTTCTGTCCGAACGTGTCGATGACGAGAATATGGCCTGCGAATAGAACCGCAGTGGACAACAGCACCACGTCGGCAAGGGTGATCGAGCCGAATCCGTCGGTGATGCACAGCAGATAGAAGCCGACCACGGCGATGGCAACGCTGACGATGACGTTCATGGTCACGCGGCGGCGCAGAATAAGGAAGGCGAGCAGCGGCGTCATGACGATGTAGAGCGCCGTGATGAAGCCGGAACGGCCTGCGGAACCGGAATAGAGGATGCCGTATTGTTGGACGGTGCTGGCGGTGAACAATACGATGCCGCAGATGACGCTGACGACCACGGGATTGCCCAGGCATTTCGGCATGGCCACGGTTATACCGTTGCCAAGCGTGACGGTTGGACACTCATTCGATTCACGGCGTCGGCGTTCCTGTTCGGCGATGCCTCGACGGCGGAACCACAGCAACGGTATTAATGACAGCGCGCCCAATGTGAATCGCGTGGCCCCGAAGAACAGGGGGCTCATGGAGGCCATGCCCTGCACTTGGGATACGAATGCGAAGCCCCAGATCATGGCCGTCAGAACAAGGCAGGCCATGCCGCCAATCTCTTTCCTCTGCATGAGCCACTACCCTATGGCACGTTTTTCGCCGACAGAAAAGCCTGACCATATTCTGGTCAGGCTTTTGTTTGAGGGTTCAGCGCAGAGGACGTCGCGGGATTTTTCAGTCGCGATCGCCGAAGAGCTGGAGAATATACAGGAACATGTTGATGAAGTCCAGATACAGGTTCAGCGCGCAGATGATGGAGACCTTCTTGACCATGTCCTCACCCTGGCCTGCGTACTGGGCGAACAGCGCGCGAGTAGCTTGGGCGTCGTAGACGGTCATGCCGGCGAACAGCACGAGGCCGATGGCGGAGATAACCATCAGCATGGTCTGTCCGGGAGCGAAGATCATAAGCAGCACTTCGGCGACGATCAGCACGATGAGGCCGACCAGCAGAATCGGACCGGCTTTGAGCATGTTGACCTTGGTGGTCATGCCCAGCATGGTGAGCGCGAAGAAGAAGCCGGCGCACAACGCCAGGGAGATGCCGATGGTGCCAAGATCATACGCCATGAAAATGGTGCTTAGCGAGAAGCCCATGATCGCGGCATACACGTAGAACATGACGCGTGCGGTGCTCGGCTTGATCTTTTCAATGCGGGCGCCAAGATAGATGGCGATCACGATTTCGACGACGAACGGCGCCCAAGCGCCAATGACGCCAAGCGACTGGATGAGCGCGATGTAGGCACCGGTGGCTTGGGTGAGGATGGCCACAGCCGCGGTGACGAGCAGGCCGATGGTCATCTCACCGTAGGCACGGGTGACGGAAGCATGTTCGGCACGCTCATAGGAGTATGTCGCCTGAGCCGGAATGGTGGCCGCCGGAGCGCCCTGCGCATACATGTTCTGCGGCGCGTACTGGTATTGGTTCTGACCGTACGGATTCTGGCTGTACTGCCCGTACGAATTCTGGTTCGGATTGTATTGGTTCTGCCCATACGGCTGGCCGTTGAATCCATTGGCGTTGTTGCCTTGGGGCTGCTGACCGAATGTCATAATCGCTCCTTAACTCGATTACGCATCACAGTACGGTACTTTTCTGACTATTTCATGAGAGCCCACGTCTTACGGTGCCGAGCTGAAACTACCGGCACCGTATATCCAATGCGCAATCAGACCGTGAACTTGTGCACCACTTTCGCGCTATCGTTCAGGTCGAACAAATCAGTGACGTCGACCGTCACTTCGGAATCGTCTTTCAAGGTATATCCAATCGTCACGGTTCCGGTGGCTCCGGGCTGGACTTCGGCGAAATCAGAATTGGAATCGTATCCGGCAGGGTTCTCGCTGTAAATGGCGGTGTCGAGAGCTTGTCCATTTTGGAACACTTGCGGGCTGGCGAGGACTGCAAACGAATTGTTTTTATCCGTGTTGTTGGTCCATTCGAATGTGACCAACACCGTGGGCTGATTGTTATAGTCGTTGTTGCTACGTACCGCGGAGACGATTTTCACATGCATGGTCTTCAAATCGCCTTCCATATCCTGATCGCCCTTCGGCTGATTTTTTGCGGAGCCTTTTGCGGATGATTGTGAGCTTGACACGCCGGTGGCCTCGTCTATGGCCTTGCTTGCTGCGGACTGCATGGCCAGAGTAATGACGATGGCCAACACCGACAGCACCGCAGCGACAATCGCCAATGCCTTGCCGCGCTTTTTACCGCGGAACGTGCCGACCAATGCCACAATCGCAAGAATCACGCCAATGAAACCGAAAATAGCAGCAATGTTGTTGATAATCGGAATGAAGCTCAGCACGAAGCCAAGCGCGCCGAACACCACGCCGACAATGCCGAACACAGTCAGTCCCTTCTCTTCCTGATAGACCGGCTGCAGCGGGGGTTGGGGTTGGATGGGCTGCTGCGGGGCGATGTAACCACTCATGATCGTTCCTTCTTCTCGAATCGGTTGAGACACTTTCGAGGGTACGGAATTCCGCGCTGGACCGGTATTGGACGAAAGGTCATTCCCGTCTGCACTTTGGGGCGTGCGAAACGCACGGAAGAACAATGGCGTCTTTCGGGGACGGGCCCAATAATGGTAGGTATGAGCGAGACGACGAATTCCCCGACCCCCATCGAAGTGCCGGTACGTACCAAAGGCTGGCAAAGCATGGTGATGGTGGTCTGCGCGGGCTTCATGTGCTTGGCGCAGACCGCGTTCGCCGCGCAACGGTTCGGCCAGGATTCCGCCGTATACGTATGGATGGTGTTCTGCATGCTGGTGGCGTTCGCCATCGGGTTTCTGCTGCTCGCCCGTTCCCGTTATCCGCGTGCCACATTCGTCGCCGCGTGTGTGGTCGTACTGGTTTTCCCATACGATCCCATTCTCGCTTTGATGGCGTTGACCGCGCTATTGGCCCGCCGTAATGACATGAAGACCACGGTTCGCGCGATCGTGGCGGGCGGTTTCGTCACGCTTGCCGCGCAGGTACGCGACGCGTTGCGGCCGCCGGAGGCATCCATCTGGCATATGGTGTTCGCCAAACCGGATACCGGCAGCCAATATGGCACCGACATAATCATGCTTGCCGATGACCGCACCATCGTCATCACCGCGATAGTTGCGGCATTGTTGGAGCTGGCCATCGCGACTTTGGCGGGGTTGCATATCCGTTCTCGCGCCTTGGCATCGCTGGCCACGGCCAAGGCGGACGCGGCGGACGCGCCGGGGGGGCCGCCCACAGCATGTCGCGTACCTGGTGGAGCAGCTCAAGACCACGATCGACAGTCAGCAGCTGGCCGACGCGATCGCTGCCGAAGCGCATGACACGCTTGCCCATTCGCTTTCCCTGCTGGCGTTGAATGCGAGCGCGCTGCAAGCCGAGTCGAAGAAGCTCGCGGCCGAAGCGGGAAGTCTGGACGCCGGCCAACTGGCCGGGCAGGCCCGCCGGATCGCGGACAAAACCGAGGAGATTCGCAAACAGGCGGCAGGAGCGTTGGACGAGGCGCACAGTGTCATCGACATGCTGCGTCATCCGGAACAGGCGAAGGCGCAACTGGCGCCGTCCGATGAGACGTCGTTGACCCGTGAATCGTTGGATGCGCTTCTCGGAGACGCACGTGCCGCCGGCATGCGGCTCAACACATGGATTGACATCCAACAATTGGGCCAACTCAACAGGGAAACCGGCAAAATCGCCTATCGAGTCCTTCAGGAGGGGCTGACCAATGCGAGCCGTCACGCGCCGGGAGCCCCGGTATCGGTGGAACTCACCGTGAACCCCACCGTAGGCGTGCACGCGCATGTGTCCAATCCAACTAATCCGTCCGTTCCGGCAGCATCGGCGGATGCCACGCGGCCCGCAACGATTCACCGTCCCGGGCGCCTCGGCGGCGGCCACGCGTCCCGCCATGGATTCCAAAAACGCTTTCCGTACCGGTGCCGGATTGCCGGGATTGGCCGAGCGCGTCCGGCAGGCCGGAGGAACATGTCGATTCGGTTTTGACGCACGACACGCGTTCCATGTTGATGTGCAGCTACCATGGGTTGAGTGAGCAGCGAAGAGAACAGCGATGACAGGCCGATAACGGTTGGCGTGATTGATGACGATCCGATGATTTGCCAGGCCATGCGGCTGATTCTCGAAGATTATTCCACCGGCAGGCTCAATGTCGTTTTCACCTGCACCGATGGCGGTCAAGCGGTCGACGAGGCCGGCAGGCATCATCCGGATGTGGTGTTGATGGATGTAGCCATGCCCGGCATGGACGGCATCGAGGCGACACGAAGACTGCGCGCACTTCCGCAGCCGCCGCATGTGCTGATACTGACGTCCTTGAGTCCGAGCGGGACCGTGGAGAGGGCCGTCGAGGCAGGCGCCGAGGGTTTTGTCTCCAAAACCGATGCACCGGAGGACATCATCCGCCGCATCACCGATGTGTGCGACGGTCTGCCGCAATTCAATCCATCCAGCCAACGGCAGCTCATCAACGATCTGAACATGCAGCAACCGCAATCGCGCCGGGACGAGGCTCGCGCCATGCTCGACGCTCTGCCTGAGCGGGAACGCGAGGCGGTGGTTCTTGCAGCCGACGGGTACACCAATGCCGAAATCGCGGAACGAATGTTCATTTCGGAACGTACCGTCAAGGCGCACATCTCATCCGCGGGAGACAGATTATGCATGGGCCGGGTACAGATGGCGCGTTTGGTTGAACGTGCGGATCTGCCGGACCAATTATGAGGCGAAGGATTCTACGGCAGTGGAGACTCCGTTACGTCCATGAAACGCCGGTGCACCCCCTCCCATAAACTAGAAAACAGTATGCCGCACCTGCGGTGCAAACGTTATCAATGAGGGATGGCGGTCGATATGGCGATCAGCGCGACGGAAAAACCCCTGGGCAAAGTGTTCACTTCCGATTACCAACTCACCATCCCTTCGTTCCAACGCGCGTACACGTGGCAGGCGGAGAACATCGAACAGCTCGTCAACGACCTTCAGGACGCCTGCACCGACCCGGACACGCCTTACTTCCTCGGCTCGCTCATCCTCGTCAAGGACGGCCCCACCCAATACCAGGTCATCGACGGCCAACAGCGCCTCATCTCCCTGTCAATCATCGTCTCCGTGCTGCGCGAACTGGAAGACGACCCCGACCTCATCGACAGCCTCAACGACCTCATTTTGGAACCAGGCGACAAACTCCGCGGCATCAAAGCCGAGCCACGACTCACCCTGCGAGAACGCGACACCGACTTCTTCCGCATGTACGTGCAGGAAGGCGATTTGGAAGGCCTGTTCGATCTGAGGGACAACGACATCGCCTCGCACGCGCAACGCAACATCGCCGTCAACACCCGCCGCACATTCGACCTGCTCGCCGCCATGGACGCCAAAGACCGCCGCCGATTCGCCTCATACCTGGTCAACGGCGTCACCCTCGTCATCGTCACCACCGACGACCTCGCCGGCGCGCACCGCATCTTCGACGTGATGAACATGCGCGGCGTGCCACTGACCGCATCCGACGTGTTCAAAGCGAAACCCATCGCGAAAATACCCCCCGCCGCGCGTAACGCCTACGCCACACGATGGGACGACATCATGGACCCGCTCGGCGATGACTCGCACACGCTCGAAGAGTTCTTCTCCGACCTGCACCTGATCGTCTCGCACAAGGCCGTCTGCACACAGCTGCTTGAGGAATTCCGCAAAGACGTGCTCAAACCATACGTGAAGAAACAGAACGTCATCTCCTTCATCGACGATCTGCTCGCCCCTTATGCCAACGCGTGGCTCATCCTCAACCGTCCGACCGACGCCAACCTGCCAGACGACATCGTGGCCATGCTCGTCTCACTCGCCGACTACCAGACCACCGACTGGAAACCCGTGGCCATGTGGGCGCTCGTCAACTCCATCCGCAACCTCGGCAACGCCAACGCACAAGTGTTCTCCACACCCGGAAATATCGGGAACGAAACCACGAACGCGCACGACGAACGCCTCCAATTACATGACATCGACAGACTCCACGACGTTCTCGCCGCACTCGAACGCGTCACCGGCGTCGACAGCCTCAACCGGCAAAGCCCACTCGCCCGACGCACACGCGCCGCAAGCGCCATCCGAGACCTCAACAAAGGCCATACCCTCCAACAGATCCGCGGATTCCTCATCACCGACGAGGACCGACGTTCCGCACTCGCGCATCTACGTGGCGAGTTGCAGACCAGTCCCGCCATGAAGAAACTTCTGCTCATCCGCGCCAACGAGCAGAAGGCCGGCTACCGCATCACCCGACCGCGCAGTCTCAAAGCGTTGCCGATCATGCCCGAACAGGTCAGCGCGAAATCCGATTTCGCCGCCTGGCCGGAGTCGGTGCGTGACCATTGGGCAAACCGCATCGGCAATTTGGTGCTTAGTCAGGCCAACGAAACCCAAGTCGCGCCACTCGCCACGTATGCGCAGCGGCGCGACCGCATGCTGTTGTCGGCAAGCTCCAGACGTTTTCCGCTGACAGCCGAACTCGCCAATATCGCCGAATGCACGCCACAGACGCTGCAATACCGGCAGGATGAGATGGTTCGGCTCATCGCCGACCATTGGAATATTCGTTACGATGCCGACGATACGGATTTGTCGACGTTGAACGAGGAGACGCTCAATGTGAAAGCTACGGCCTCCTCTCCCACGTCCAAACGCGTCAGCATTGCCCAAGTGCTGGAAGCCGGGCTGCTTATCGCCGGAGAGACCTTGGTATGGGAGCGTCCCCGCAAGGGCGAACGTTGGGTAGCGACCGTCACTTCCGAAGGCAAGCTGCGCATGGATGACGGCAGGGAGTATGCCACGCCTACTGCCGCGGCGCGTGCCGTTGGCGGCTCATCAGCGGGTCTTACCGTGTGGAAACGCACGTCGAATGGCCAGAAACTGAGTGACGTTTGGAAGGCGTATCGTCTGCGCAAGCACTGAGGACGCCGAACGACCAGATGGTCAGTCTCAACCAGCCGGATTCAATCAACCGGATTCAGCCGGTCAATGCCAGGCCAGCCATTCGACGGCGAGTTTAGTGCGATTGGAGATGTTGGTTTTGGCAAGTATGTCGCTGATGCGGTTGCGGACCGTGCCTTCGCTGAGAAACAGCCGTGACGCGATCTCACGATTGTCCAATCCCTCGGCCACAAGTTCCAGCACGTCCAATTCGCGTTCGGTAAGGCCGGCGAAACGTTCGGATGGTCCGCTGGAATCGGGGTTCCGAGATCCTTGAACTGCCTGCGCATCATCATGCGACACAACGCGATCGACTGATGAGGATTCGTCTGATGTCGTGGATTGCGGACTGACCCGCAGCTTGCTCAACACTTCGGCGCCCATGACCACTTGTCCGGCCATGACGGCTTGCACCGCGGGTATGACGGACGAAACGTCCTGTTTGATCAAGTAGCCTTTCGTGCCTATTTCCAACGCTTTGGCGATGTATGACTCGTCGGCGAATGTGGTGAGGATAAGGATTCGCGCGTTCGGATGCGCGTCAAGAATCGCCTCCGACGCTTGCAATCCATCCATTCCCGGCATCTGCACGTCGACCAGCAACACATCGGGGGCATCCATCTCATATTGGGTCACCGCATCCGTGCCGGTGTTGGCGGTCCATGCCACATCGGCGGTGCCGGTGGCTTCGAGAATCGTGGATAATGACGAGCAGACGATTGGATCATCGTCTGCGATCGCGACATGCATTAATGCGCTCCTTTCTCCGGTTGCGTCATTTCCGAGCCACTCGCCGGCTTGGGGATGGATACGAACACGCGCCAACCCTCGTGATACGGCCCGCAAATCGCGGAGCCTCCCAACGCACGAGCCCGTTCCTCAATGTCCGAAATGCCGATGCCTGTGGAATCGTCCGGTCGAATGAACTGCATGGCGACGGCTTCAGCAGACGATCTTCTCACGGTTCCATCATCCTGCACGCACAGCTGCCACAATGCGGGGAAATCGCGCAGGGTGATTGAAACGTTCCTTGCCTGACT
>OATK01001900.1_pt1 | contig 11456 bp, 7 predicted proteins | sample 1516611 | NCBI WGS metagenome assembly OATK01 (sample SAMEA2579947, study PRJEB22360) | human gut metagenome | biome: human gut; feature: human-associated habitat; material: faeces | place: Denmark | collected 2008/2010 | reverse complement strand
CCCGGTTATGGTTTTACCGGAGCAGCCAGCCCTGCAGCTTTTGTGGCTGCCGGAATCCGCTGGTGAAAAATCTGTGCATTCGTATCTGGGAGTGCCCAAAATGTCACACGGTTCATGACCGGGATACGAATGCAAGTATTAACATACTGAAAAAAGGACTGCAGATGCAGTCTGCATAAAGATAAAAAGCTGTACCGTAGGGCATACGGGAACAGGATAAACATAGCTTGTGGACACTGTGTAAGACATTGCAGTACCGTAAAGTATTCGTCAATGCAGTAGTGGTAGAAACAAGAATCCCCCTGCTTTAGCTGTGGGGAGTGTCAAATCCGATCTGTATCTTGTATGTGATGTATGTGAAACAGGTTGAGGTATATATTACAGAATGTTCCGTCCATATTTCATCGGGGACAATGCTTTTTGCCTATGCGCTGTGCCTGATTTTGTGGCTGGCCTCACCCATTCGAAGCTACTGCGCAGATGGAACTGCAAATGAAGTTTTATTCTATGTATTTCCGCCGAGCATACTGATGCTGTTTTTATGTCTTTTAGCAGAAATGGAAAGAGATCCAGAAAAAGAAAGACAGAAATAACAGGAAAATATAACAGAAAAGCGTTGGCAAATGGGTGGATTGAACAAGAAAGGCGAAGAAAAGAATAGAGTGCCGGATACGGCACATGATTGTCCGATACTTCGCATCGGAGTGATGCATGAACAGCCTGTTTCAGAAAGAGAAAATCTATCGAAATGGGAGCTTTTCTATTTCTGAAACAGGCTGCCCCTGCACCACAAAATCACCGTCATCTCCATTTATAGCAATCCCCGAAAATAATGCAAAAAATTCAGCACCGCAGAGCGTGAATTACTGCGTCACAGATTTTCGTCGTACCCCGGTACGCCTTCAAATCTGTTCCTTGCAATTCGCGCTCTGCGGCACTGCCTTTTTTGCATTATTTTCGGGTCTTGCTATAGGGTTGATAATGCAGAGAGTTCATTGCCAATACAATTTCTCTGAAGTGATAGCAGATAACAGGTCAGCAGGTCTTTCTAAAAAATAATCTGCTTTTATGTGCTTATTATGACTGCCCCATACTGCCAAAGCAAAATCAATTCCTGCATCTTCCGCACATTTACTGTCATATTTGCTGTCTCCAATATAAAGCACTTTACTATGGTCTGTTTTTGATAATTCCACATATTTCAAAATCGGTGCGGCATTGGGTTTATGTTCCTGTGTATCGTCTGCACATATGATTGTTTTAAAATAATGACTGATACCAAACGGACAAAAATCATGTGTAAATTCTTCCCTTGTCTTTGATGTGACAATCCCCATTTTATAATCCAGGCTTAGAAGATTTTTCAATAATTCAATGATTCCGTCAAATACTTTAATGGTATTTGTATAGTTACGCATATTTTTATCCCATAATTCTATCGCATGGGAAGTGTTTTTTATCTCAAGTTTTTTCAAAGCGTCTGTTCCTGTAATACCTAACGCAAATCTTAGTTCAGAACATGGTATCTTTCTCCCGGACAATTCCTTTATAGTTTCCTTTAAAGAATGCAATACAGCATATTCCGTATCAATCAGAGTACCGTCAATGTCAAAAACAATATGCTTATACTTCATGCCGCCACCTTTCCCTGTCTGTATCAAAATAATCATCCTGCATGGATTCCCTTGTGCGGGCAATCTGCTTTAACGTATCGCTGTCTGCAGTTTCCGAAAAATCACTGGATTCGTAATACACAATATCCCTCCTAACGAAAACTGTTTTCCACAATACCCGGAAGCAGAGAATAGATAGAACAGCCAATCTGATTTTCAAACTGTTCTTTAATCTCTAAAATCTTTTTCCACCTGTCTATTGTCGCTGTGTGAACACCGTACCGTATTGTCACGTCTACAAATCTCTTTTCCAAAAGACAGAACCCCGTCGGCATAGCCAATGCGTCACATAACTGTACAAGACGGTCATAATCATCATATACCGCATTTGCAACAAATTCTTTCATAAACAGGTAATCCTCATCACTGACATCAAACTCACCGATAGATGTGGCAATATCCTGAATCATAAATGCGTGGGATATACATATCTGTGCAGCTTTTTCCCATCCGCGCTCCATACAGTACCGATAGCCGTCTATCAGATGCCTTTCCGAACTCACTCCGGCATAGCGTCCAATATCATGCAACAACCCGAAAATATATGCCTGTTCAGAAGATAAATCTTTACAGTGTAATGCGATGTTTTTACAGGCTTCGGCTACAAAACGGGAATGGTCTGCCCATGCTCCCGGATTGGATTCTGACGCTTCTTTTAATGCCAGTTCTGCGGTCTGAATGTTCAACTCCATTTTTAACTCCTTTTAAAAGGGCGGGACTGGAAAATAAAACGCCCGGCTCCCTTTATAATGAAATATTTGCAGACAAATCAGCAATCCCCTGCATAGTATGAAACAATGTTCATATAGTCCGTTGGATTCGGAATTTCTAAAATAAGACACAGACAGTTTTTGTTTTGGAAGTATTGCCGCCACAAACTGTCCTGTATCTTTTCTTCCCCATTAATGTTTTGTTTTTTACCGTTCGGACAGAGCATATATACTTTATCGGTACAGGCATTGACAGTATCTAAAAAATTTTCCATGTTCAGAATGTTCAGTTTTATCACCTTGCACTCACCTCCTGTAAATTGCTGATTTACTTTACAGGTATTATTATAATGCAAAAAACATAGGAAAAATATTTTTTTTCCGCCATTACCTATCACTATTCTGCCATTTTTTCCTGTATTCTATAGGTGAACACTGTGCATATTCCCGAAAAACCTTTCCAAAATAACTGCTGCTCCCTAAACCGCATTCATGACTGATAACAGTAACAGTTTCCTGCCCCTTTGCCAACATCTGACAGGCAACTTGCAGACGGTAAGTTGTTATATATTCTACGGGTGTCATGTGCAGACAGTCATGGAACACTCTGTAACACTCCCTTTCGCTTAGATATGCTGCCTCAGCAAGTGCCGGAATAGATATTTTTTCTCTGTAATGTTCATGAATGTATATCATCATCAGCTTTATTTTATCGTTGCTTTTGTTATGTTCCCCTTTCTTTTCACGCATAGAACGAGAAAGTTCAAAAAGCATGAGCCATATTTCCGTTAGGGCTTCCCGTAGTTTTATTTCATATCCAAATGCATCACTGGATAAACGAAATGAGGCAGCAAGCAATTTCAAAATCCTTTCTTCTTCTGCATTGCCCGGAAAAAGCGGGATTACCTCAATCTGCGGGGCTGTTATGACAGGTGAAATATATTTTTGTTCAATCCTGCTTCCCTGTTCTCCGGCAAGTAAGGAAACGTCGAAAATATGAAGCAGCTGTATATTCTTTTCTTTCTGCGATATTGCTTTTGTCATATGGAGTACATTGGGATTTATCATGCCGCCGCTTCCAGCCGGAAACAATATTTTTCCTCCTGGCGTATCATATTCAATGCTGCCGCTTTCCATATAAAAAAGTTCCACTGTCCTGTGCCAGTGCCACGGTACATAACACCCTATATATTTGTTAAGCTCTGCCCTCGAAGCGATATAGGGAAAATCTTTTTCAAAACCGGGAAGCAATTCTTCCTTGCTTCCGGTATAAAATTCAATGCTATGGATATTTTTCATGTCTGTTCACCTGCACATCTGGGATTTTGTATCTGCCTTATGGGTTAAATATACGGGAATAGCTCGGTAATTGTCAATCAATCAAAACAGATGCATCCGGAAGACTATAAAAAAGGGTCACAAATTTTAGGGTGAGTGCGAAAAGATAAATTTTTTTGTAAAATAATTAGCACTCACCACTTGACAGTGCTAATAACTAGTGTTATAGTACAGATAGAACAAAGGAAGAAAAGAAATTTTACATCCCCGCTCTTTTTGTTCGGAGCGAATGTTAGCATTTGATAGATAAGGAGGAAGCCGATTATGAATATCAGTAAATTCACACAAAAATCGCTGCAGGCAGTACAGGACCTGGAAAAGACCGCATACGATTTCGGCAACCAGGAAATAGAGCAGGAGCATTTGTTGTATAACCTCCTGCATCAGGACGACAGCCTGATTCTGAAAATGATCGAAAAGATGGAAATCAACAAAGATCATTTTCTGAACCGCGTCGAGACGGCGCTGAATGACCGCGTCAAAGTATCCGGCGGTCAGCCGTACATCGGCCAGTATCTGAATAAAGCACTGGTAAATGCTGAGGATGAGGCGAAAGCCATGGGAGACGAGTATGTTTCCGTAGAACACCTCTTCCTGGCTATGCTGAAAAACCCAAGCCCGTCCATGAAAAAACTGTTTCAGGAGTACGGCATCACAAGAGAGCGTTTCCTGCAGGCATTAAGCACCGTGCGCGGAAACCAGAGAGTCACCACCGACAACCCGGAGGCAACATATGATACGCTGGAAAAATATGGTCAGGATATTGTGGAAAAAGCCAGAAACCAGAAAATGGATCCGGTTATCGGCCGTGATACCGAGATTCGAAACGTTGTCCGTATTCTGTCCCGTAAAACAAAAAACAACCCGGTTCTGATCGGCGAGCCTGGTGTTGGTAAAACCGCAGTCGTAGAGGGTCTGGCACAGCGAATCGCAAACGGCGATGTGCCGGAGAGCCTGAAAGATAAAACCATTTTCTCGCTCGATATGGGAGCCCTGGTAGCAGGAGCAAAATACCGCGGTGAATTCGAGGAGCGTCTGAAAGCCGTTCTGGAAGAAGTCAGAAAGAGCGACGGAAAAATCATTCTGTTCATCGATGAGCTGCATCTGATCGTCGGCGCCGGAAAAACCGACGGTGCCATGGATGCCGGAAACATGCTGAAACCTATGCTGGCCAGAGGCGAGCTGCACTGCATCGGTGCCACAACGCTGGATGAATACCGCCAGTACATCGAAAAAGATGCCGCCCTGGAGCGTCGTTTCCAGCCGGTTCAGGTGGATGAGCCGACCGTAGAGGATACGATTTCCATCCTGCGTGGCTTAAAAGAGCGTTACGAAGTTTACCACGGCGTAAAAATCACTGACGGTGCACTGGTTGCCGCTGCAACCCTTTCGAACCGTTACATCAGCGACCGTTTCCTGCCGGATAAAGCAATTGACCTGGTCGACGAGGCGTGCGCTCTGATCAAAACAGAGCTGGATTCCATGCCGGCCGAGCTGGATGAGCAGCGCCGTAAGATTCTGCAGATGCAGATCGAGGAAGCCGCACTGAAAAAAGAGACCGATAATTTAAGCCGCGAGCGTCTGGAAACATTGCAAAAAGAACTCGCAGAGCTGAAAGATACCTTCAATTCCGCAAAGGCACAGTGGGAAAATGAAAAGAGTTCTGTCGAGAAACTGTCTAAACTGCGTGAGCAGATCGAGGACATGAACCGTCAGATCCAGAAAGCAAAGAATGATTATGATCTGAACCGCGCCGCTGAACTGCAGTACGGTGAACTTCCGAAATTACAGCAGATGCTGGAAGCGGAAGAGAAAAAAGTCAAGAACGAAGATCTCTCTCTGGTACACGAGAGTGTAACAGACGAAGAAATTGCCAGAATCGTCTCCCGCTGGACCGGAATCCCGGTTGCAAAACTGACCGAAGGCGAGAGAACCAAGATCCTCGGCCTGGAAGATGAGCTTCACACCAGAGTCATTGGTCAGGATGAGGCAGTTACAAAGGTTTCGGATGCGATCATCCGTTCCAAAGCCGGAATCAAAGATCCGACAAAACCGATCGGTTCGTTCCTGTTCCTTGGACCTACCGGTGTCGGTAAAACAGAGCTTGCAAAAACGCTGGCAGAAAAGCTGTTTGACGATGAGAACAACATGGTTCGAATCGATATGAGTGAATACATGGAAAAATACTCCGTCTCCCGTCTGATCGGAGCGCCTCCGGGATACGTAGGCTACGAGGAGGGCGGTCAGCTTACCGAGGCAGTGCGCAGAAAACCGTATTCTGTTGTTCTGTTCGATGAGATCGAGAAAGCGCATCCGGATGTATTCAACGTTCTGCTGCAGGTACTCGATGATGGCCGTATCACTGACTCTCAGGGCCGTACCGTTGATTTCAAAAACACCATTTTGATCATGACCTCCAACATCGGATCCCAGTATCTGCTGGATGGCATTCAGGATGACGGCAGCATTTCCGAAGAGGCGAGAAATCTGGTCATGCAGGATCTGCGTGCACACTTCCGTCCGGAATTCCTGAACCGTCTGGATGAAACAATTATGTTTAAACCATTGACAAAAGACAACATTGGTCATATCGTAGATCTGTTGCTGAAAGGTCTGAACAAACGTCTGGCAGATCAGGAGCTTCGCGTTGAGCTGAGTCCGGCTGCAAAACAGTTTGTGATCGATGGCGGTTACGATCCGGTTTACGGCGCACGTCCATTGAAACGTTTTGTACAAAAAGAGGTAGAAACAAGTACCGCAAAACTGATCCTTGGCGGTCAGGTGAGCGAAGGCGACACCATTCTTCTGGATGTGGAAAACGAAGGTCTGAAAGCAATGATCAAACCAGGTGTGGAGGTAGTGGACGAATGATGCCGAAAGATCCCGTAATGCTGCTGAGTTATGTGAATACACAGCTGAGAGATTTTTACCCGTCGCTCGCAGAATTCTGCGCGGCCATGCAGACAGAGGAATCTGATCTGCGGGAAAAGCTGGCGCTCATCGACTATGAGTATGATGAGAAAACGAACCAGTTTGTATAAGAAACAGGGGCGTCCTGCATATGCAAATAGTGTATGCAGGACGCCTTTTTAACCGATACAAGTAAGTCCCCCCACTGCTTCCATTGCGAAAAGCAATAAGCAGTGGGGGGACTTACTTGTATCAGGAGAAGTGCAAGCTTCTTCTGATAAACTGCGGAGCAGTTATTCGGTTATGAGCAAGCAGCGAAGCGGATTGCGAATATCCGCTTGACTTTACCGGAAAGTTCGTTGAATTTTCCGGTAAATCAAAAAGACCTCCGGGCAGGATCGCACTGCGGCGGAGGGGAATTATGTCGCTGAAGCGACTCGCTGCAGAAGTCTTTCTTACTTTAGAAAAAGCATATCTTTAATGGAAGAAACAGATGTGATAAAATAGAAGAAAATGAAAGAAAATCCGCTTAAAATATGGGGAAAACAGCGGATTTGGGAGAAGGAGGAAGCGAAATGTATTTTGGAGTGCAGATGTATGGGGTGTCAAAAGAGTGGAAACAGGATCCGGAAGGATTTTTAAAGAAAATTTATGCGGCAGGCTACCGTCAGATTGAGCCGTGCCTCGGCGTTCGCGTCGATGCCAGAGACTACGGTTTCTGGCTCCCGGAGGATCTGGAGCAGGCGATGCCGCTATTGGAAAAATACCACATTGAGGTTCGCGCAGTCCATATCTTTCTGGATGAATACCACTATGAAAGAGAATTTGCCATCCTTGCAGAGCTGGCGCAGAAATATCATATTTCCTGGTTCGTCGTAAAGAGCCCGGCACGCCTGGCGAAAGATGTCCTGGACGAAACCGCGGTAAGATACCGCGAACTGGCAGAAGAACTCGAAAAGGCTGGTGCCGGTATTCTGATTCACAATGAAAAAGAAGACATCTGCATCCGCGTGAATGGAAAAACCGCATACGAATACCTGCTGGATGCCTGCGGAGGAAAAGTCGGTGCCGAAGTCGATACCGGATGGATGTACTGCGGCGGTGTCGATCCGGAGGAGTTCCTGTGGGCACATGCAGATCTTGTTAAAGCAGTTCATTATAAAGATATGAAATTCACCGGAAAAGAAGCACCTCTCGGAAAAGGCATGGTCGATCTGAAAGCATGCTTCCAGTTTGCCCGTGCAAACGGAGCACTGCAGATTGTGGACATGGATGCGACGACACTGGAGGACACCTGCCGTGCCGGACGGATGCTCTCCGGCTGGACCGGCGACCGGGACAGCACCGACAGTATCCTGTGTACTCTGGATGTAGAAACGGGAGAAGAGACAGTGCTCCATGAATTTCCGGGAATCATCGAAGCACCGAACTGGCTGAACGATGGAAACACCCTGCTTTATAATGCGGATGGAAAAATCTACCGCTATGAGATCGACAAAGACCATGTGGAGCAGGTTGATACCGGTTTCTGCGTGCAGTGCAACAATGACCACGTTCCGTCACCGGACAACCAGCTGCTGGCGGTAAGCTGCATGCCGCCGGAACTCACAGATGGAACGTATGAATCCCACATCTACGTGCTCCCGATGACAGGCGGTGAACCAAAAGACCTCACCGGACCGGGTCTCAGCTATCTGCACGGCTGGTCGCCGGACGGAAAAGAGCTTGCGTACTGTGCCTTCCGCAAAAAGCCGGAGGAGGAGACCATGCGCATTGAGATCTGTACGATTCCATCAGACGGCGGCGAGGAAACCTGCCTGACGGACGGCAAAGGCTACAACGACGGTCCGGAGTATTCACCGGACGGAAAGCACATCTGGTTCAACAGCACCAGAAGCGGTCTGATGCAGGTATGGCGGATGAATCGTGACGGCAGCGGTCTCACCCAGATGACCGATTCCGATGCCAACAACTGGTTCGGCCACGTTTCGCCGGATGGAAAACACGTCATTTACCTGACCTTCGCTAAAGGTGAGCTGGAACCGAATGAGCATCTGCCGAACATGTATGTATCGCTTGGAATGATGGATTATGACGGACAGAATAAGAAAAAACTGCTGGATCTTTTCGGCGGCCAGGGCAGTATCAACGTCAACTCCTGGGCACCGGACAGCCGTAGAATTGCGTATGTGAAATATGTGCTTCATCACAAATAAAGGAATATCTTAAGAAAATCTGACGGGCCGTAAAAATTCATGGAAGTATTGTGAAAAAACGTTGAAAGTATTTTAGCGGAAATGCACAAGAATTCTTACGAATTTTTACGACCCGTTGACTCTTTTTCTGACACACGTATAATGAAAGTAACAAGAGAAACTGCGGCCCATGGCGGCTGCAAAACAATCAAAAGGAAAGGAGGATTTTTGTTATGAAGAAAACGAAAAAAATGCTTTCGTTTGTACTGTCCATGCTTCTGATCGTGACGATGTTCCCAACCATGGCATTCGCAAAAGAGGAAGCCAAAACGTGGAAGTTCGGAGAGCTTTCGCTGAAAGCAGGCGACGTTCTCGGCAAAGATACGGAGATTAAAAATGATGCAGAGAACAGAGAAATCCGAATACTTTCAGAAAAAACAAATCCGGATGAAAAGAAAGATCAGAAAGATGACAAAGAAAGAATAAAAACAGAAAAAGAGGCTGTGATCGCAGCGGCGGCTTCCTGGAATCTGAAGGATCTTACGGAAAAGGCCAAAAAGGCTCCGGCAGATTATCTGCTTAAAAAGGCAGACAGCTGGAACGGAAGCTGGATTGTAACAAAGATCGCAGAAACGGAAACAAAAGATGCCATTGAAATCCAGATAAGAACCTATGAGTACGCAGCTGTAACAGAAATCCAGGGCATACCGAAAGAAATCCCGGGAACCACCGCACTGACGGGCAAAGCAGTTCCAGAAAATGCAGATCAGAAACAGATCACATGGGAAATCACGGATGCCGGAATAACAGGTGCTGTTTTAGACGGCACAAACCTGAAAGTAACGAATGCCGGAACCGTAAAACTTCTGGCGACAATCAAAGACGGAAAGAAAACCGGCGTTGACTTCACACAGGAATTCACTGTGATTGTAAAAGCCGCAGATTACACCAAAGTAACAGAAGCGCTGGCGCTGATACCGGAGGACATGGGCCGGTATACAGAAGAAAGCGCGGCAGCTGTTCAGAAAGCAAAAGATGCGGTAAAAGAGAACCTGCCATCAGCTGAACAGGAAACCGTAAATGGTTATGCGGCAGCCATTCAGACAGCAGTAAACGCACTGACGCTTCTTGGCGCAGATTACACAGAAGTTGATGCAGTACTTGCCAAAGTTCCGGGAGATCTTTCTATCTATACGGAAGAGAGCGTGGAAGCACTGAATGCAGTCATTGCATCCATCGACCGCACCAAAACGATAGAAGAGCAGCAGGCAGTTGCTGCTTATGCGGAAGCACTGGAGAATGCAATTGCAGCACTGGTACGCAAACCGGTTCCGGCAGATTATCAGGGAGTGGAAGAACTCCTGGGAAAGATTCCGAAAGACTTATCCATTTATACCGAAAAGAGTGTAAAAGCACTGAATGTGGCAAAAGAAGCCATTGTATGGGATCTGGATGACAGCAGACAGGAGGAAGTCGATCAGTTTGCAGAAAACCTGAAAGCAGCTCTTGACGGACTGACCCTGAAACCGGCGGACTACAGCGCCGTAGACGCGGCTCTTGCCAAAGTTTCGAATGATCTGAGTATTTATACGGAAGAAAGCATTCAGCCGCTTCAGACAGCGATCAACAGCGTAGAAAGCGGAAAAACCATTCTGGATCAGGCAGAAGTAGACGGCTGGGCAGCAGCAATTGAAAATGCACTGGCAGGACTGCAGGTTCGGAAAGCAGATTATTCCAAAGTAGAGGAAGCCATCAAAAAGATTCCGGCGGATCTCAGTCTGTATACCGATGCGTCTGTAAAAGCACTGGAAGATGCAAAGAACAGCGTCGTAACCGAGCGGCCGGTCACAGAGCAGGAGAGCGTAGACGGTTACGCAAAAAAGATCGAGGCAGCGATTGCCGGCCTTACATATAAAGATGCGGACTACAGCAAAGTAGATGCCGCAGTGAAAAAGATTCCAAACGATCTGAAGAAATACACGGACGAGAGCGTAAAAGCAGTCAATGATGCAAAAGCAGCGATTGTACGCGGAAAGAATATCACGGAGCAGAAGACGGTGGATGGTTATGCGGCAGCGCTGGAAAAAGCGATTGCTGGCCTGAAACAGAAACCGATGACTGCGCAGAATCTTCCGAAGATTACCAAAGGAGTCAATCAGTCAGGTATGCAGGGCAAGGAGCTTTCCTTCACCGCAGATTTTGAAGCAAAGGATCTCAAAAAGGTTCTCATCGACCAGAAAGAGGTTGATGCGAAGAATTATGTGACGGCTGGAAAAGAGAATACGCAGGTTACGCTGAAGGCAGAGTATACAAAGAGTCTGGCAGAAGGCAAGCATACGATTTCGATCGTTTCAAGTAAGGGCCAGGCGGATACCGTATTCTATCTGAAGAAAGCAACAAAGAGTCCGGACACGGGAGACCGCACACAGGTGATGCTGTGGGTGATCCTGCTCGGCGTTTCTGCAGCAGCAGTGGTCGGAGCAGTTGTTTATCGTAAACGTGAGAAATAAGAGTTGAAAGGGAAAGGGCGCCGGAAGGCGCCTTTTCTTTTGGACGGTTTCGAATAGATTGCGAATAGTCAGATAAAATACAAAATATGCAGAATTAACTATATTTTTCTAAAAATAAGA
>OATK01001888.1_pt1 | contig 11517 bp, 10 predicted proteins | sample 1516611 | NCBI WGS metagenome assembly OATK01 (sample SAMEA2579947, study PRJEB22360) | human gut metagenome | biome: human gut; feature: human-associated habitat; material: faeces | place: Denmark | collected 2008/2010 | reverse complement strand
GTAGATCTTTTTTTAATAAATAGAGAGGGTGTTTATCTTGATAGTGTTCCTCGGAATATATGTTTATATTCTGCTTTGGGGGATTCAAATCTGCTAATAAATAAAATTAAGAGACGTATTTTACTAACGTTTCCTAGCTTGTTCTATATCTTTCATATAAGGAAACTATACGATTGTTATATTGCTTTTAGAGAGGATACTGCTACCAGAATTTTATTTAAAGCTCCTGCTACTGCGCAAAGAGTGGCTTGGCTACATACAGATTTAATAAAGCATACCTACTGTAAAACAACTAATAAGCGGAGATATTTTCGTGACCTTCCTTCTTTAAATCAAATAGTATGTGTTTCTAAAGCTTGTCAAAAGACATTGATAAATTTATGCCCTGCTGTCAAAAATAAATCGATTGTTTTATATAATCCTATTGATATTTCTGATATTATACAAAAATCAAATGTACATATTAATGTACCATTTAGTCGGGATAGAATAAATTTATTGGCTGTAGGTAGGATTGACAAAGGTAAAAATCATCGATTTTTGATTGAGTGTATGCCTTTATTGTTGAACAAGGGAAATTTTACATTATGGATTTTAGGGGTGGGGCCTTTACAAGTTGAGTTGGAAAAACTGAGAGATGATATGGGATTGCAAGATTATGTACATTTTTTAGGGTTTAAAGAAAATCCATATCCTTTAATAAAATCCTGTGACGTATTTGTTTTATCTTCCCTATATGAAGGATTACCGACTGTAATAATAGAAGCTTTAATTTTAGAAAGAAATATTGTTTCCTCTCCTTGTGTAGGTGCTGAAGAAGTATTGTGTAATGGAGAGTTTGGATATGTGGCTTCATTGGATATAAATTCTTTTTCGGAAGCAATTTGTAAAGCGTCAGAACATTCTTTGTTGATATCCACTAAATTAAGGCATAGATTATCTGATTTTGATTTGAATCAGCAAATATGTAAAGTTAATACTTTATTTAGATGATAAGTTTTACGTGGAAATATTCCATTTTTCAAGTAATACAGATTTTTATTATTATTTGCTATTTTCTCCAATTTTTATTTTGTATTGGATTTGGATATAATGATGTAACAATTAATATACTACAATATGAATTGTTACTCATTTTTTTGTGGTCACTTTTTTCTGCGATACATGAAAGTGGAACATTCAATTTGTATGTTCTTTTTCTATATATGCTATGTGTGTTTATTTATTCGCGTATATTCTTGGATATTTATGGTTTGTTTAATTGGACATGGGCAGATAAATATAATGATTTCATTTTCCCTATAAACGTACAGTTTCAAATATTAATATTGTTAACATTTTCATTGCTATTTATGCATCTTGGATGCTTGATGGGTAGAAAATATTTGTCTTATAGAAAGATAAATTTTGAATATTCGAGGTATCTAGATAAAATATCTACTTTCTTATTTCTATTCTCCGTTCCAGGTACTTTTATTAAATATTTGATTCAGTTTAAAGCTGTGTTGGAGCATGGATATTTAGCTGTATATGATGGAACTATTGCAAATTTGAAATATCCAATATGGACGACGGGAGCAATATCTATTTTTGAATTTTCATATTGCTTATTTTTAGCATCGAAACCTTCTAAAAAGAAGTTCTTTATCATATCGTCAATTTTCTTTGCTTTAAGAATTGCAGATGTTTTAAAGGGTGGACGTTCTAAACTATTTTTACCTATTATGGTATTATTATTCATTTTATTCTGAACAACAAAAACAAAAAATAGGCAAATTATTATTGATTTCAATTGTGTGTATTATTCTGTCACAAGTATTATTGGAGTTCCGGAGGGGGGACGTTGATACTGGTTATGATTCTGATTTATTTATGATGTTTTTTTCTCAACAAGGGGTTTCGTTATTAGTATTTGCATATATGATATTTTATAAATCAACATTTGTAAATACTGGATTACCATATATTTTGTATCCTTTATCCTTAACATCAACTTTTGAAGGTCAATCTATGGAATTTGTGGAGCAAACTAATAGTTTAGGACATCGATTGACTTATTTTTTAGCACCGGATGCATACTTGGGGGGAGAGGGAGTTGGTTCTAGTTTTCTCGGAGAGTTTTGGGATTTGGGATTAATCGGATTTCTACTAATGAGTTTTTTAGCTGGATATATTATTCGTTATTTTGAGAAAAGTGTTCGTAATACTCGTGTTATCATGTTTTTGGCTTTTATATTAGTTCCTAATATAGTGTATATGCCTCGTGCTTCATTTTTCCCTTCATTGATAAATATTTTGATATTCTTATTTTTTTATAGTTTAATTCTATATGTTCCGAAACTTAAAATAAAATTCATTTAGTTTTATGCTTATTTCAATTATCATTCCTATATATAATGTTGAAAAATATTTGAACAGATGTTTAGATAGTGTCATGAAACAGTCTTTTCAGGACATTGAAATTATATTGGTAAACGATGGTTCGACGGATAATAGTGATAATATCATAAAAAGTTATTTATTTGATGAAAGAATTAAATATATATATCAGAAAAATAAAGGTTTAAGTGAAGCTCGTAATACAGGATTAAATATAGCATCAGGAGAATATGTTTTATTTTTAGATAGTGATGATTCTATAGAGCCTAATACATGTTATGAGTTATCGCAAGTAATAGAGAGATTTGAGGTTGATATAGTGGTTTTTGGTCGATATTTGATAAAGGATTGCATAGAAAAAGTTAGAGATCCTGCGTATTGGGGAAATAATCTGTTAGATGGTAAGGAATATTTGGTCCAGGCTAAGCTGAATAATCGCTTTAGCGCATCAGCCTGTAACAGATTATATAAATTATCATTTTTACGACAAAGAGGGTTGAACTTTAAATCGGGAATTGTTTATGAAGATTTGTTGTTCAATTTCCAATGTATGATACAAGGGGCACGAGTTTATGTGTTAAATGAATTGTTATATAATTATTATATAGGACGTAACGATAGTATTATTAATACTATAAAAGAAAAGGATTTGGATATTTTGTTTACTGTTAATGAATTATTTGTGATATATGAAAAATATAAATATCCAGTTATTAAAGATGTTTTTTATTGGATTATTTATGATTGGGTTTCTAATGCAGTGAGTTATAAATATCCTCGAATAGCCATATTCAATAAGAAAGCTATTTCAATAACTCGAATTATAACTCAAGACTCCAGGTACAAATCAGTTTTATTATATTGTAGTACTTGCCATGTAATAGGGTTTAAGAGGAGGATTTTGTCTTGGTTACAGGTAAGAATGTTTTATGTTTACTATTTTTTAATTGGATTATTAGTTAGAATAAAGAAATTAGCATGAGAAATGTTGCTGTAATTTTAGCAGGTGGTGTCGGAACTCGTATGGGAGGGACAATGCCTAAACAATTTTTTAAAGTTTCGGGAAAAACAGTTTTAGAACATACCATTTCTGTATTTGATAACCATCCGCTTATTGATGAAATTGCAATTGTGGTACACCCTAATTATCTTGAAAAAGTGGAGGAATTGTGTTGCATTAATAATTTTAAGAAAGTAGGACGAATTCTACAAGGAGGAAGTGAACGTTATTATTCAAGTTTGTCAGCTATAAATGCCTATGCTTCTACAGAGAATGATATTAATTTAATATTTCATGATAGTGTACGTCCCTTAGTTACTAAAAGAATAATATCAGATTGTATTACTATGTTGGGTAAGTATGGAGCTGTTGATGTTGCAATTCCTGCAACAGATACCATTATCAAAATGAATCTGAATACGCATGAAATAGAGGATATTCCTAACCGACAATTTTTATACAATGGACAGACCCCACAAGCATTTAAATTATCCGTTATTAGGGAAGCATATAAACGTGCATTGGTAGATCCTAATTTTAAAACAACCGATGATTGTGGGGTTGTTTTAAAATATATGCCTGATATACCAATAGGAGTTGTACCGGGAGAGAAATTTAATATGAAGTTAACGCATAAAGAAGATTTGTTTTTGTTGGATAAGCTTTTTCAATTAAAATCTGTAAGTGATGTTTCTTTATATGGACAAGAAACCGCATTAGAGCATAAAGTTATAGTCATTTTTGGGGGAAGTTATGGTATAGGACATAGTATTGCAGAACTGTGTACCGGATTGAAAGCTAAGGTTTATTCGTTTAGTCGAAGTGAGACTGGAACAGATGTTGCTGATGCATCATTAGTAAAAGAAGCTTTGGAAAAAGTATATCTGATTGAGAAAAAGATTGATTTCGTTATAAATACAGCAGGTATATTATTGAAAATTCCTTTGATGACAATGAAATATGATGATATTTTAAATTTAATACGTGTAAATTATTTGGGAGCGATAAATGTGGCGAAGGAATCATTCTCATATTTAGCGAAGTCTCATGGAGGTTTATTACTATTTACTTCCAGTTCATATACACGAGGCAGAGCGATGTATAGCCTATATTCATCTTCAAAAGCTGCAATTGTGAATTTAGTTCAGGCTTTATCTGAAGAATGGAAAAGTTATAATATAAAGATTAATTGTATTAATCCGGAAAGAACTAAAACACCTATGCGTATCCAAAACTTTGGTATAGAACCGGAAAATAGTTTATTAAGTCCCCAATTTGTTGCAGAAACTTCAATAATGACATTACTTTCTGGATTGACGGGACAAGTTATAGATGTCAGACGTAAAACAGACTGACTATGAAGTAAGCAGTCAAAAATTGGCTCATAATTGAAATCTCTATCTTCGCTGCGAACAAAAATTTTAGAATTTATGTATAGCAGTGAAGATCTTGAAAGGTTTTACTTTCAGTACCAGACCGAGGCTTTGCCTCATGGAGAATCTCTCCAATCGTTTTGTGTTAAGAACAAAGTTCCTTATAACATCTTTCAGAAATGGTACAGGGATACCCGGAAAAAAGTAGTTGAAGTCCAGGTTGATGGTGTTCCTGTAATCGGTCATGAGGAAAAATCCAGTGCCATTGATCAATCTCAACCGGTATCACCAGGCAGAAATGATCACCCGGTTCGTATTTGGGTTGAGATTCGTATCAGCAATGGCTTGCATTTGTCCCAAAAGAATTTAAGCTACCCGGATTTGGTTCGTATGGTAGAGAAACTGGAGGGGTTATGTTGAGTGTTACCGGTCTGAATCATTTTTATTATGTCCGTGATTTTATCGATATGCGTTGTAAGCACAGCCGTGTGCTGTCTGTCATTCGTGAACGGCTTCACCGTGAGCCCAATGATGGAGACGTCTTTATAGTCATGTCTCGCAATCGCAGAATAGTCCGTATGTTTTCATTTGATAATCGTTCATATAGTCTGTTCGAAAAGAAGTTTGTGGCAGGCTATCAGTTCATGAAGGTGGAGCGGAACGGAGCAGATACTGTTTATCGGATTGCCTGGAAGGACGTGGTTTTGATTCTTGAGAATCCTATAGTTAAAACATTAAAAATCAGATAATCAATCTATTTATCCACTTGCGGTTTTGTGATTATTTTATTACCTCTAATGCTGTAAATCAAAGGTTTAAGTATGATCGATCTGCAAGATATAATTACAACAAAACGAGAGTTGTTGAGTAGGGAAACCTACTCACGCAACCCTATAAATTATAGTGCAGGTATGGCAGAGGATCAGAAAGAGCGATACATACAATACCTTGCCGAACAGAATCAGGATCTTCGGTTGACAAGTGATGCCATGAAGCTTGTTTTGGAGGATTTTATGGCTCAGATGAAGGATCTGAAGGCTCAGGTGTCCTCTATGGAATCGAAACATGCTGACCTTGAAAATCGGTTATCGGAAGAGCATAAACTTCGCAAATCGGCTGAGCGTAAGATAAAATCACTTCAAGAAAAACTTGATTATGCCTATCAGGAACGTTTTGGTGATAGACGTCAAAAGATACAATCTAAAGCTAAAACAAGTGATTCAGACCGCCGGAAGGAGAAAGATGATTATGATGGAACCGATGATACGCTTCGTACGGATTCGGTTGATCATGCTCCATCTCAAGAGGTAAAAGAGTCTTCCAGGAAAGAGCGTGATTTATCCAATCGCCCTGACGGTTATAAAAGGATGGGAGTAGTTGGAGAGGCGACAGAGCATCCTTCCGATTTGACAAAGGTTCCCGGTCGCCTCATTGAAAGAAGAATGGTACGGGTATTCAGTTTTCGTACTTTCCTGACGGAAGAATGTTTTGAGATGGTTCATTATGCAGAGCCTGGTAAAAAGCCGAAGTGGGGCTATTTCCCTTCTGAAGGCCATCCGGAGGTAGTAACCAGTTTTGAAGGCACTAGGGCCACTCCTGAATTTCTGCAGGCTATTGCCTATGAAGTTTATGTAAAGAATGTGACTTTTGGTCTTCTTCACCAATGGCTGACAGATATGGGCATGACCATTTCTAAAAACACGTTGCGCAACTGGCTTAAGAAAGGTAAGACATACCTGGACGAACTGGTCTGTGTATTGAAGTCTATAGCTTTGGAAAAAGATTCGATTGTGAACTTGCGCAAATACGATCACTATAAGAAGTGCTACATTTGGGTTCTGGTCAACAAGGCTCAGAAAACAGCCATTTTCTTCTATGAGAATGGCTCGCGCGGTCGTGATGTACTTACAGACTTTTTGGGCGATGCAGAGTTGAAGAGTATTATGTCCGACGGATACAATGCTTATGTATTTATCGGCAATGAGCTGAAATCAGCCCGGTTTAAAGATACTGTACACCAGGTTTGTATGTCACATGCCAAGAACAAGTTTGTCAAGGCTTCCAATCAGGGTGGTGAACCGAATGCAGAACGCTTTTCCGAAATTTTAAAGGAGTTCTTTATGAGGGAGCGTAAATACGATGATGCCGGATTAACTCCCAAGGAAAGGTTCCGAGAAAGGCAAAGCCTGGCAACGAAGGAACTTCTGATAGAGTTACGCAGCTTGTTAGATAGTGAACTGACAAAGGATTCAGAATTTAGAAGCCGGTATTATAAAGAAGCTCTCAATTATCTGAACCGGTTCTGGAAAGAGATCTTTGCTTACTTGGATGATGGTGAATTACCGATAGACAACAACCTGGCTGAGCGAACCATTCGAAAGCTGACCACTCAACGCAACAATTCACTTCATTATGGTAGTGATGCCGGTGCAGAGATGGCAGCAACTTATCACAGTGTGATAGGAACGGTAAAGCTTCATGGCAGTTCTATCTGGAACTTCATCGGAACTTTTTTCAAAAATATCTTTAACGGGTGCAGGGATTATGTTAACATGGTTCCTGACAAAATCACTTTGGCTGCCAGCCAATGTTAAATTCAAGACTAATTAATTAACAAAACTCGGTTTAGGGCACTGAAAAGTGCCCTTTCGAAGGGGGATGCCCTAAATTGAGTGCTTACGACTATGAATAATCTTCATTTTATAAAATGGGTATTTAGTAATAGAAATTATACTGATATAATATATCGTTTAATTTCCTTATTTCTAGGATATCCATTATTGTTACTTTCATACTTAATTCCAAGAAGTAAGAGAAAATGGGTTTTGGGATATAAAGTGGGTTTTACGGACAATGTGAAATATTTATATAGATATTTATATAAATATGAGAAAACAGTAATTCCTATTTGGATATCTTCTAATAAATCGGAAATATTGTTATTAAGAGAAAAAGGTATTAATGCATATTATAGATGGAGTTTATATGGGCTATATCATTGTTTGACATCCTACTATTATATTTTTTCTTCTCATTTATCAGATATTAATTATTGGACTTCGGGAGGATGCTTTGCTGTAAATCTATGGCACGGTGTTGGAATAAAAAAAATTGAGTTTGCAACAACTGTTGGCATTGATTCTAAGATATATGTAAAAAATATATTTAATCGTATTTTATTTCCTTATTTATTTCGTAAGCCTGATTTATTCCTTTCTACTTCAGTGTTTATGTCAATGCATTTTTCTAAATGCTTTCAAATAGATATACGTAAATGTCTTAATTTGGGATATCCTAGATGTGAGTTATTCTTTTTAAATGCAAATTTAATAAAGAAATATGTAGAAGAATATGAACCGCAAGGAGTTAATAGGCTGATAAAGGATATACAAGAATTTTCCCATACTATTATTTATATGCCAACTTTCAGAGATGACCAATCTGATTTTATGTTAGCCTCAGGTATTAATTTGGATTTATTGAATGATTTTTTGGAGAAACGTGATGAACTTTTTTTATTTAAGTTACATCCTGCCACTGTAGTATCTAATGTTTCAAGTATATTTTCTAACATTCGTTTCTTAGATAAGGATGTAGATGTTTATCCAATATTACCATTTACGGATTTACTAATAACAGACTATTCTTCTATTTTTTACGATTATTTGTTATTGGATAAAGGTATTGTTTTATTCCCTTTTGATTATGAAAAATATATTTGTCAATGTAGGGATTTGGCTTTTGATTTTGATGATTATACTCCAGGTGTTCGAGCCTATAGTTTTGATTCATTAATGGAAATATTATCTGATTGGAATTATGGTAATAGTTTGACTACTGAACAAAACAGAATAAAAAAAATATTTTGGGGAGATATTCCGATGCAAAATTCATGTAAGGTATTAACTCGTTATATTATAAATAATGGTAGCAGTAATAATGTCGATTTATAAAAATGATAAATTGATATATGTAGCACAATGTGTTGACAGTTTGCTAAAACAAACATTCAAGGATTTTCATGTTTATGTTCAATATGATGGAGTTGTTGAAAGTGGTATAGAACACTTCTTCATGGAGTTAAATGATAGTCGGTTTCATGTTTATGGTAGAGATGAAAATTATGGGTTGGCATATTCATTGAATGAGTTGTTAACTATTGTACTATCTAAAGGGTATGATTACGTTCTCCGTATGGATGCTGATGATATTTGTCTTTCAAATAGATTTGAAAAACAAATAATCTATATGAACAATCATAAAAATATAGATATATGTGGAGGACATATTGAAGAAATGGATGAAAACAAAAAATCTATAGGGGTTATAAGATATCCTCTATCACATGATGAAATGAAATGTTTCTTTGGGAAAAGAAACCCATTGGCACATATGAGTGTTATTTTTAGAAAATCTTATTTTCATAAAGCAGGTTTATATCCCGTTGATACGGATAAAGATGAAGATACAATATTTTGGCTAAATGGTTTTTTATCAGGATGTAAGTTTGCCAATATAGATGAAGTGTTGGTACGGGTACGTGTAAATAAGGATTTTTATTTAAGAAGAAATGGTTTATCAAAAAGTCTATCTGATTTGAAAAATAGATGTCTTGTTATTAGAAAACTGAACTTATCATATGTGAATTATATATTTGCTTGTGCTCGTTTTGTTATATTTATTATTCCTATCCCTCATGTAACTCAATTTGCTTATAAGTTTTTAAGATAATTTTACAAGATTGAATGTTTATCAAATCTCTCTTTGACCGTGGTGCATCACTCTTCGGTTTAATCTTTTTATTCCCGGTTTTAATTATAATCAGCATTTTGATTCGTATCAAGATGCCCGGAGGTCCTGTCATATTTAAACAGAAAAGAGTTGGACAATATGGGCGGTTGTTTACGATGTATAAGTTCCGTTCAATGACTGTCGCCCATTCTGGAAGTTCCATTTCTGTAAAAGGAGAGAGTCGTATCACTCCGTTAGGAGCAGTACTCCGGAAATATAAATTGGATGAATTGCCGGAGTTATGGAATGTGTTGATTGGTGACATGAGTTTCGTTGGCCCTCGTCCCGATGTTCCCGGTTATGCTGATAGGCTTGAGGGGGAGCATCGGAGAATACTTCTCTTAAAACCCGGCATTACCGGCCCCGCAAGTTTAAAGTATCGGAACGAGGAAGAATTATTGGCAGAACAGAAGGAACCTCAAAAATATAATGATGAGTTTTTGTTTCCGGACAAAGTGCGGATAAATATTGAATATTTGGATAGTTGGTCTTTTTGGAATGACATCAAAATCATCATTTACACAGTGCTTGGGAAAGATTTATAAAATCCTTTCTTTCCTTTTTATTCCCCACTACGTGAGGAAATCGAATCATTAGAATAATCACATATATTTTATGGATAAGAGAATTTATCTTTGCCTCGCTCACATGAGCGGCAAGGAGATGGGCTTCATACAAGAAGCTTTCGATACGAACTGGGTGGTTCCACTCGGTCCGAACGTAAGCGGCTTTGAACAGGATTTGGAGGCTTTTGTAGGTGAGAATAAGCATGTGGTGGCTTTGTCTGCCGGTACGGCTGCTGTACACTTGGCTTTGGTGGCTTGTGGAGTGGGACAGGGTGATGAAGTGATGGTGCAGAGTTTTACGTTTTGCGCATCGAGCCATCCTATGACTTATCTGGGTGCTACTCCTGTGTTTGTGGACTCAGAAGGGGATACCTGGAATATGGATCCGCAGCTGCTGGAAGCGGCAATCAAAGACCGCATCGCTAAAACTGGTAAGAAACCAAAGGCTATTGTCCCGGTTTATCTATATGGTATGCCAGCCAAGTTGGATGAAATAATGGCTGTGGCGGAGAAGTATGGCATTCCGGTGATTGAGGATGCTGCGGAAGGTTTCGGCAGTAGGTACAAAGGACGGGTTTGTGGTACGTTTGGCAAATATGGTGTGCTGTCTTTCAATGGCAACAAGATGATAACCACCAGCGGTGGCGGTGCCTTGATTTGTCCGGATGCGGAGGCAAAGAAGGAGGTTATGTTCTATGCCACACAGGCACGTGAGGCTTATCCTTATTATCAGCATGAGAAGATAGGCTATAACTATCGCATGAGTAACATTTGTGCGGGTATCGGTCGCGGCCAGATGACGGTGGTGGATGAGCACATAGCACACCATAAGCATCTGTGCGGTCTGTATCGTGAGCTGTTGGCCGATGTGGAGGGAATCACGCTTCATGAGAATCCTTCCGGACGTTATGACAGCAACTATTGGCTGAACACGGTACTGCTTGACGGGAATCTGCATGTGAGAGGTGAGGAGGATGCCTACCGTGAGACAGTGAAAGGTGCCGTTGGTGGTGCTGCGGGTGTTACTCATGAGTCAGTGAATGCCCATACTTCTTGTGAGCCTAACCGTAATGTGGAGGCCATGCGTGTTTGTTTGGATAAAGCCGGTATCGAGAGCCGTCCCTTATGGAAGCCCATGCATCTCCAGCCGGTTTATGCGGCTAATCCTGCCTATGTGAATGGTGTCAGTGAGGGCTTGTTCAAGCGTGGTCTTTGCTTGCCGAGCGGTCCTTATGTGATGGATGAGGATGTGAGATACATAGTAGATGAAATGAAGAATTGTATATTGTAGAAATATTTTTTGTTGATTTATAGCACTTTATCACTTTTCTCAGAAAAACTACTCCCAAGCACCTTTTTTCTTTGGCTACATAGTTTTTAATCCTCACCTTTGCATCGTTGATCAACG
>OATK01001880.1_pt1 | contig 11558 bp, 9 predicted proteins | sample 1516611 | NCBI WGS metagenome assembly OATK01 (sample SAMEA2579947, study PRJEB22360) | human gut metagenome | biome: human gut; feature: human-associated habitat; material: faeces | place: Denmark | collected 2008/2010 | reverse complement strand
CATCCAAGAATTGAAGTTAATAATGGAAAGATGAATCCTGGAAAGAAGTACAGAGGACGCATGAAGAATGTTGTACTGGATTATGTTAAGGATATGGAAGAAGACCTTAAGAAGGCTAAGAAAGACCGTGTATTCATTACACACTCTGGCTGTGATAAAGAGATAGTTGATGAAGTAAAGAATTATCTTAAACAGCTTGATGTGTTTGATGAAATATATGAAACAAGGGCAGGCGGCGTTATATCTTCTCATTGTGGTCCGGGAACATTAGGAGTTCTTTTTATTGCAGGTGAGTAATTTCAGGAGAAATGTATGGCTAAATTTACGAAAAAAGCGATAATGGACTGTTTTCTTAATATGCTAAAGCGTAAGAATATTGACAGGGTAACGGTTACAGATATATGTGAGGAATGTGGAATTAACAGGAATACATTTTATTATTATTTCAGTGATATATATGATGTGCTTGACAGTGTTCTTATAGAAGAGACAGAAAAGAATATTGATATTACGGAAGATGCAACTTTTTATGAGACATATAGTAAGGCAGCTTCTGTTATTATTGAGTATCGTGAAGCAGTTATTCATGTGTATAATTCCAGAAACAGAGATATTATTGAGAAATATCTGCATAATACAACAGAATATCTTGTTGGACTTTTTGTTAAGAAATATTCTAAAGACCATAAGCTTACAGAAGATGACAGAGAGTATATAACATGCTTTTACAGCTATTCTATTGTTGGAATTGTGTCAAGATGGATAGGTGATGGAATGCCGCCATATGATAAAGATCTTATTAAGCGTTTTTCTGAATCATTTGATGCAACGATTGATACAATGATTAATCTGTGTGAAGCTAATAATTAGTTATTAAAAACAGACAAAACATGTAAAGTGTTCGATTTTGGGACAAAGTACATGCTTTGCCTGTTTTTTTATTTAGAGAAAAAATGTATGCTAAATATAATAAAAAACGGCAAAAATAAATAAGAAAGCACAGAAAGGTGGAAAAGATTATGAGCAAAAAGGCGTTAAAACTAGGAGCAGCTTCTATTCTTGCACTGGGGGCAGGTGCGGCAGGTGTATCAAAAGAACAAAAGGGATGAACAGAGGAAGGTAACTAAAGACATTCAGGAAAGAGCACATGAGGAGTTCCGAAATACTGAAAGAGGGAAATATGCTAAGAATTGTAAGGGGATATATTACTCTAATGGTAACTATGAAGCATTTGCAAGACCGGAAAAACCAGAAGGAGTTGATGATAAATCAGCTTATATTGTAGGAAGTGGTCTTGGTGCATTAGCTACAGCGTGCTTTCTTGTAAGAGATGGACAGATGAAGGGTGAGAATATTCATATACTTGAGGCTATGGATATTGCAGGCGGTGCATGTGATGGAATTAATGATCCTACAAGAGGTTATGTAATGCGTGGCGGACGAGAGATGGAGAATCATTTCGAATGTCTGTGGGATTTGTTCAGAAGTATTCCGTCTATTGAGACTCCGGGAGTTTCTGTACTTGATGAATATTACTGGCTTAACAAGCATGATCCTAATTATTCTCTTTGCAGGGCAACTGTAAACAGAGGTGAAGATGCACATACAGATGGCAAATTTAATTTAAGCCAGAAGGGCTGTATGGAAATAATGAAACTGTTCTTCACTAAAGATGAGGATTTGTATGATAAGACAATTGAAGATTTCTTTGATGAGGAAGTTTTTGATTCAGATTTCTGGCTGTACTGGCGTACGATGTTCGCATTTGAAAACTGGCACAGTGCGCTTGAGATGAAACTTTATATTCAGAGATTTATCCATCATATAGGCGGACTTCCTGATTTCTCAGCATTGAAGTTTACCAAGTATAACCAGTATGAATCACTTATCTTGCCTATGCAGAAATACCTTGAAGATGCAGGTGTTGAGTTCAGGTTTAACACAAGAGTTGATAATGTAATCTTTGATTTCAGGAATGGAAAGAAGATTGCAAAGACTATTGAATGTACTGTAAAAGGTGAGACTAAGTCAATTGATCTTACTGAGAATGATTTGGTGTTCGTTACTAATGGAAGCTGTACAGAAGGTACTATATACGGTGACCATACACATGCACCTGTTGGCAATGCAGAGGTAAGAACAAGCGGCTGCTGGAGTCTGTGGAAGAATATTGCTGCACAGGACAGTTCATTTGGACACCCAGAGAAGTTCTGTGGTGATATATCAAAGTCTAACTGGGAGTCTGCAACTGTTACAACAAGCGATGAGAAGATTATTTCTTACATTAAGAAGATATGTAAGAGGGACCCAAGAACTGGAAATGTTGTTACAGGCGGAATTGTCAGCTGTAAGGATTCAAGCTGGCTTTTAAGCTGGACAATTAACAGACAGGGACAGTTTAAGGAACAGAAGAAGGATGAGGTGTGTGTATGGGTATACAGCCTGTTTACTGATGTTGATGGTGATTATATCAAAAAGCCTATGAAAGAGTGTACAGGTGAAGAGATTACAGCAGAATGGCTGTATCATCTTGGTGTTCCTGTTGAAGAGATTGATGAGCTTGCTAAGAACCACTGTAACACTACACCAACAATGATGCCATTTATTACTGCATTTTTCATGCCAAGAAGAAAAGGTGACAGACCTGATGTTATTCCTGATGGCTGCGTTAATTTTGCATTTCTTGGACAGTTTGCTGAGACTCCGAGGGACACAATATTTACGACAGAGTATTCAGTCAGAACTGCAATGGAGGCTGTATATGGACTGCTTGGCGTAGACAGAGGTGTTCCTGAGGTCTGGGGCAGTGTATATGATGTAAGAGACCTGCTTGATTCATCTGTTAAGCTTATGGATGGCAAATCTCCATTAGAGATTGATTTAGGACCGCTTAATGTTATCAAGAAGGTTGTCTTAAAGAAGATAAAAGGAACTGTTATTGAAAAGGTGTTAAAAGACCATGATGTAATTAAAGATTATATGAAATATTAGTTGAAATATTAGCTGAAATGTGTTGAAACATGAAGGGATACCAGTTAAACTTATGGCTGGTATCCCTTTTTGCAGGGAAATAATACATCAGGAGATAAAAGTGAAGAAGACTATAATATTAACTTTGCTACTTATAACAACTCTGGTTGCAAATGGATGCGGCAATAAGAAAAATGTAACAGACATGAAAGATAAAGAAACTACTGTCTCAGCGGTACAACAGGAAACAACACAGTTAAGCACACAGGAGACAATTACTGGACTGACAATGGATTCTGAAACACAGCAGGAAGAGACAATTGAAGAAAGCAAGACAGTTGTGGTAACGGAGGTTACGGATTCTTCACAGACTGTATATGAGACAGCACCACAGGCAGCAGAGCTAGATAATAACAGCTTTGCAACGGGTTATGCAGCAGCATCACAGTATTCCCAGCTTGTAATTGTCCAGTCGAATGGAACAAATGCAACTGTAACTATGCATGAACTGCAGGATGGCGTATGGACTGAGATTTTAAGGACAGATGGATTTGTAGGTTCTAATGGAGTTGGTGAGGCGAGTGAGTTTACATCAGCTACACCACAGGGAACATTTCCGTTGTATTTTGCATTTGGAATTAATCCGAATCCGGGAACGAAAGTTCCTTATCTTCAGGTAGATGAATATGATTACTGGGTAGGAGATTCGTCTTCTCCTTTATATAATCAGTATGCAAGAGCTGATTCTGATACAGACTGGGACAAGAGCAAGTCTGAAAAAATAATTGATTATCCGACAGCTTATGGGTACTGTCTGTTTATTGGATATAACATAGAAGGTGTTCCGGGAAAAGGAAGCTGTTTTTTCTTACATTGCTCTAATGGAAGACCAACGGCAGGCTGTGTATCAGTACCAGAGTCTGATATGGCATTTATATTAAGAAATATAGGTGAGGATTGTGGGATAGTGATTGAGTAATCACTATCCTAATGCTATATCAAGAACCATCATAAGTGCAAATCCTACAGCGGCACCTATAGTTCCTATATTGCTGTGTTCGCCGTTCTGTGATTCAGGAATAAGTTCCTCTATTACAACATACATCATAGCTCCTGCTGCGAAAGAAAGCAGATAAGGAAGAACAGGCGTGATAATACCAGCAATAAGAATTGTTATGAATCCGCCGACAGGTTCAACAACACCAGAAAGCACTCCGCATATGAATGCTTTCTTCTTACTCATGCCTTCACTGCATAATGGCATTGATATAATTGCTCCTTCTGGAAAATTCTGTATTGCAATACCAATTGCAAGAGCCATTGCAGCAGTAGCAGTTATTCCTGAATCTTTCATCATTGCACCGGCGAATGCAACACCGACTGACATACCCTCAGGAATATTATGTAATGTCACAGCAAAAAGCATCATTGTAGTTTTGGATATGGAATTGGTTCTAATACCTTCTTGATTTCTGCTTTCAATATGCATATGTGGAATGACAGTATCAAGAAGCAGAAGAAAGAATATTCCTGCTAGAAAACCAACCAGTGCAGCCAGCCATTCCGGAGCACTGCTTCCTTTTGACATATCTATAGATGGTATCAGCAAAGACCATACTGATGCGGCAATCATAACTCCTGCCGCGAATCCTAAAAGCATTTTCTCAAACTTTGGAGCAATCCGTTTTTTTAAGAAGAACACCATGGCAGAGCCAAGAGATGTTCCGATAAAAGGAATTGCTAATATTATAAATTCTGACATAAAAGCTCCTTTCTATGTAAGTTAGGCATAACTAACATTATTATTATAGCATTTAAGGGTTTATATTACAAATGTTTTATCGAAAGAGAGTGATAATATGCCAAAAGTTACCTGTAACGACTTTCTGAAATAAAAGTTTCCTACAACGACTTTTGTGATAGAATGTTTCTATACAAGTTGGAGGTGTCAGATATGGGGAATGTAGTTGATAAAGGAACCAGCTTTTTGTTTCATGTGAACAGGTATGTGGCAGGTAGTGAAACTGACATGTATAAACATGGATATGCGGAGCTTTTATATGTGTCTGATGGAAGCCTTACTGAGCATGTATGTGGGGATAAGGTGCATATAAAGAAAGGCGATGTATGCTTTATTAATTCGGGGTGCGTACATAAGGAAAGCTTTGAGGAAGATGACACATTTGTAATAAGACTCGAAGTGTCAGATGAGATTATTAATGCGGTTATAAGTAATGCTATGGCGGATAAACAGGCGGTGGATTATATTAAAGAGCTTGTTAAAGTGTTAAAGAACAGCGGATATATACATTTTGGCTATAAAGATGATTATGATAATGAGCTTAAGGATATGCTTACTGCTATGATAAGCGAGTGTGGTGTGGCGGATATGGCGTCTGCATATATATGTCAGGGGCTTATGCTTAGGATTCTGTGGCGGCTAGGAACAGTATATGAGTATGCACAGTCAAGATACATAAGAAAGAAAATTAACTGGCTTTTGCATCAGGAAATTACAGATTTTATTGAAGATAATATGAAAGATGTTACAATAGATATGCTTGTTGAAAGATTCGGTTATCAGGAGGATTATTTCAACAGGTTTTTAAAGGCACAGACAGGTATGACTTTCACGGAATATCTGCAGGATTGCAGATTGAACAAATCGGCCATTCTCTTAAAAGAAGATTCAATGGATGTTGATGAGATTATAAAGGAAGTCGGATATAGAAACAAAGGATATTTTTACAGGATATTTACAGAGAAATACAACATGACACCTGCAAAATTTAGAAAATATATTAAAGAAAAGGAGTTTACGATATGAGTGATATGTATAACAATCCGGTACAGAGAGGATTCTTTCCAGATCCTTCAGTAGTAAGAGTCGGAGATGACTATTATATGGCTAATTCAACATTTCAGTATTTCCCTGCAATTGCAATCAGCCATTCCAAGGATATGATTCACTGGCATGTAATTGGACATGCAATTACAGATTCAGAAGAACTTGATTTAAGAGATATTAAAGACTCACATGGCATATGGGCACCGGATATTAATTATGTTGATGGTAAATTCATTATAATGGCAACTTTAAGGCTTAACGGAGATGGCAAAAGAGATAATAATGTATTAAGACGCCAGCTTGTTGTAACATCAGATAAGCCACAAGGACCATATTCAAAGCCAGCCTGGCTTGAGGTTGATAATATTGACCCATCTTTATTTGTTGATGATGACGGTAAGAAGTATCTTCTTATAAGTCCGGGAATCAATCTTTTACCACTCAGTGATGACTGCACTAAGGTTACAGGTGAAAGTGTGTGTGTATGGCCAGGAACTGGAGAGAGATGTCCGGAAGGACCACACATTTTTAAGAAGGGTGAGTATTATTATGCAATGCTTGCGGAAGGCGGTACAGGCTATGGACATGGAATCAATGTTGCCCGTTCAAAGAATCTGTATGGACCATATGAGGAATCACCATACAATCCTGTATTGAGACAGTTTAATCCAGATGCACCGATTCAGAGAACAGGACATGGCAATATAATTGAGACACAGGACGGAAGATGGTGGTGCTATTATCTGTGTGGAAGACCTAATCAGGGCAACTATACAACAATAGGAAGAGAGACAGCACTTGACCCTGTTACATGGCTTTCAGACGGCTGGTTCGTGATTAATGACAGAAAAGGACCAAGCCTTACACAGAAAGCACCTGAATTACCTGAATGCACATATGAAAAATGGACAAGAGATGATTTTGATGATGATACACTTAATCTTAACTGGGAGTTTGTAAGAAATCCTGTTAATGGTAATTATTCTCTTACAGAAAGAAAAGGATACTTAAGGCTCTGGACAATGGATGGAACTCTTAATGAGATAAGGGCTAAGAATACTCTTGTAAGAAGAGAACAGGAATTATCGTATACAGCACATACAAAGGTTGACTTCTATCCTGAAAAGGACGGAGAACAGGCAGGTCTTACCTGTTATTACAGTACTGCGACTTATGCAAGATTGTCATTGTGTTATGAGAATGGAAGAAAATTGCAGCTTGTGATTAACAGAAACCATGGCGAGGAACTTATCTCACAGGTGGACAATATAAAGGAGCAGAGCATATACTTAAAGGTTGTAGTTGATAAACTGACAAGAAACTTTTTCTACAGCTATGATGGTGAACAATGGGAACCAGCAGGAGTGCTTGAAAATTGTATATATCTGTGTGATGAGGGTGTGCCTGATGACAGAAAGCGTCATACAGGAACGCTTGTTGGAATATATGCCAATAATGGTGGCTGCGGAAGCAGGATACCGGCAGATTTTGATTATTTTGAATATGAGGACTAGATTTTATGAGTTTTGATTGTGTGGTTATAGGCGGAGGTGCAGCCGGAATGATGGCTGCCATACAATGTAAAGAGAATAATATGCAGACTGTGATTATAGAACACACAGCAAAGCTTGGAACTAAGATATTAAAGACTGGCAATGGCAAATGTAATTTCTCTAATACATTTATGACTAAAGAAATGTACCAGAATAATAACGCAGATTATGCGATGAGAATTATTAACAGGTTTAATGTTGATGATACAATACATTTTTTTGAGGACTTAAGTGTATATAAGAAGGAACGTAATGGTTATCTGTATCCGAGGTCAGAGATGGCGGCTTCTGTGGCTCTGGCGCTTACAGGAAAGATACAGGCACTTGATATTCCGGTTTTCTTTGAGACATCTGTTAAAAGAATTGACAGGGCAGGCAGCGAATATGTGTTACAGCTTGAAGGAGCGAAGACTAATACAATTAAGACTAAGACAGTGATACTTGCATGCGGTTCGGCAGCTTCACCGTCTTCTGGTTCTGATGGAAGCGGTTATAAGCTTGTTAAGAAGCTTGGAATTAAGGTTGTTAAGCCTCTTCCGGCTCTTACGGCACTTGAATCGGACAAGAAGAATATGAAGCTTGCAACGGGTGTAAGAGCATATGGTAATGTTAAGATTATGGCAGCAGGCAGAGTGGTTGCTGAGGATACTGGCGAGATTCAGTTTACTGATTATGGAATATCAGGAATCCCTGTTTTTCAGGTGAGTCGTTTTGCTGTCAGGGCGATGGAAGAAGGTCAGAGGGTTGAAGCACTTGTTGATGTGGCAGCAGATATTAAAGAAGATGACCTTTTATCAATGCTAAAATGTGCTGTTAATACAAGAAAGCATCAGTCAGTAAGCGAAAGCCTGTCAGGGTTGTTTAATAAAAAGCTTGTAATGATGATATGTAAGGATATTGGAATTGAGGGCAATTCCTCGGCTTCTGATATAGATGACGACATATGCCAGAAACTTGTCAGACATATGAAATCCCTCCGCTACCATATAACAGGATATAAGGGAAATGATTATGCACAGGTCTGTCAGGGTGGTGTCAATGTATCAGAATTGAATGATAATCTTGAATCAGTTAATAATCCTGGGATATTCTTTGCAGGGGAGCTTGTGGATATAGATGGCAAATGTGGAGGTTATAACCTTCAGTGGGCATGGAGCAGCGGCGTGGTTGCTGCTAAGTCAGTGTTTGATTATTGTAACAGACAGGAATGAGAATAATGGAAAAGAAATGTATTAAGATTAGTAATATAAAGATATCTCCTGATAAAGATACAGCATTTTTAGAAGGAATTATAAGAAAAGAATTAAGACTTGGAAAAGATGCACAGATTGATTATGAAATAGCAAAAAGGTCACTTGACTGCAGACACAAGCCTCAGGTTATGCATATATACAGTGTCGAAGTGTATAAGGTGGTGCGTTCTGGCAGGGAAGAAAAGCTTGAGAATATAATTAAGAAATCAGGCTGTAAAAATGCTGTTATGTCTAAAAGGGTTATCTATAAGTTTCCTGTTAATGCGACAGAAAATGTTAATGAAGATGAAAGACCTGTAGTTATCGGGTTTGGACCAGCAGGAATATTCTGTGCTCTTGAGCTTGCCAAAGCGGGGCTTAGACCTGTTGTATATGAGCGTGGACAGGATGTTGATACAAGAACTAAGAAGGTTGCACAGTTCTGGGAGACGGGTGAGCTTGATACAGAATGTAATGTGCAGTTTGGTGAAGGCGGAGCAGGCACATTTTCTGATGGAAAGCTTAACACACAGATTTCAGATACATTTGGAAGAATAAGATATGTTCTGCAGAGTTTTGTTGAATTCGGTGCATCAGAAGAGATTCTGTACGCCAATAAGCCGCATATAGGAACAGACGTGCTTGCGATTGTAATTAAGAATATAAGACAGCATATTACCGCGCTTGGCGGTGAAGTTAATTTTGGAAGCTGTCTTAAAAAGATTGAGATTAAAGACGGAAAAGTGTGTGGCGTTGTCATAGCTGACAAAGATGGCGAGTATGCAAGAAAATGCAGTAAAGTGTGCCTTGCAATAGGTCACAGCTCAAGAGATACATTTGAATATCTTCACAGTGAGAATATAGATATGGAGCCGAAGCCTTTTGCTGTTGGAGTAAGAATAGAACATCCTCAGGAAATGATTAATTATAATGCTTATGCTGATGCTGCATATGAGCTTCCGGCGGCTGATTATAAAGTTACTTACAAGACAAAGAATACAGATAAAGAACGAGGTGTGTATTCTTTCTGCATGTGTCCAGGAGGTTATGTTGTTAATGCTTCATCAGAGAACGGCAGGACATGTGTTAATGGAATGAGTTATTCAGGCCGTGATTCCCGCAATGCTAATTCAGCAATAATTGTTACAGTCGGACCAGATGATTTCGGACATGGAGTACTTGACGGAATAAAATTTCAGAGACAGTTAGAAGCAAACGCTTGTGCTGAAGGAAATGGAAAAGTTCCGGTACAGTTATTTGGCGATTTTGAAAAAAATATAACAACAACGGAATTGGGAGAGGTTGAGCCTTGCATAAAGGGTGAATATACATTTGCTAATCTTAGAAATGTATTACCTTCTTATGTGACAGATTCGGTTGTTGAAGGTGTGCATGGTTTTTCAAGATTTATACATGACTTTGACAGGAAAGATGCCGTACTTTCGGGTGTTGAGAGCAGAACATCAAGTCCTGTAAGAATAATAAGAAACGATGAACTTGTAAGTACATCAGTATGTGGATTGTATCCGTGCGGTGAAGGTGCAGGGTATGCAGGAGGCATAACATCTGCTGCAGTTGATGGTGTTAAGGTTGCGGAATATATGGCAGTAACAGCTGCTTGTATGGGATAATATGGACTTTTTAATAAAAATATAGTAAAATAGACCAGTATTTGATTTTTTTACTGGAGATATTAAAATATGGGAAATTATAGAGAGTTTATAAAAGATAAGAAAAGAATTGTTATAAAGATAGGTTCATCTTCACTTATGCATGAGCAGACAGGCAGATTAGACCTTTTAAAGATTGAAAAGCTGGTAAGGATTCTTATTGATATTAAGAATTCAGGAAAAGATGTTGTTTTAGTTTCTTCTGGTGCAATAGCTGTGGGAAGGGCTGTTATAGGACTTTGTGACAGACCTACAGAACTTCCGGTAAAACAGGCATGTGCATCCATAGGACAGGCTAAGTTAATGATGGTTTACCAGAAGATATTTGCAGAATATGGTGCAGTTGCATCACAGGTTCTTCTTACCAAGAATACAATAGTTAATGATGTTAACAGAACTAACGCTCAGAATACATTTAACGAAATCTTAAAACTTGGGGCAGTTCCAATCGTTAATGAGAACGATACAGTATCAACTTACGAGATTGAACAGCTACAGGCTTTTGGAGATAATGACAGACTTTCAGCAATTGTTGCTTCAATTATCGGAGCGGACCTTCTTATTCTGTTATCTGATATTGATGGTCTGTATACAGATGATCCAAACACTAATCCTAATGCTAAATTTGTTGAAACTGTATACGAGATTGATGAGAAGCTTATGGGAATGGGTAAAGATTCATCCGGCAGTAATATGGGGACTGGCGGAATGACAACCAAGCTTATTGCAGGAAAGATTGCAACACTGTCGGGGGCGGATATGATTATTACTAATGGTAATGATGTTGACAATATTATCAGGGTTATGGCAGGAGAGAATGTTGGAACATTGTTCTTAGACCACAGAGCATCTGATTTTGACCTGATGTCTCTTATAGATTAAGGCTGATTGAAGATTACTTGGACGACAACGGGAGGTCATACATGGATATTAAGCTGATGAGGAATTCGGAGAAGGGAATATTCTATTCTATTAATGACAGGCTTTTAATGCAGATAACAGATGATAATTATCAGTATCAGGGTCTTCAGGGAAAGAAATATTTTATTCTGAATGCAGCAACTAATGAAAAATTCGAAGTGGCATCGCAGATTAAGAAGTATAATTTCTGTAAGGTGAGATATGCATGCCTTGAAAGAAATTATATGTTCTTCACATCACTGGAATCAGTGACTGAAAGCCGTACACTTCTTACTGTATACAGGTTTATGTTCGATACTAATGAGAATGAGGCAGTATTCAGTATGGAGATAGATAATACTGATATATCTGATGGATTGAGATA
>OATK01001874.1_pt1 | contig 11593 bp, 9 predicted proteins | sample 1516611 | NCBI WGS metagenome assembly OATK01 (sample SAMEA2579947, study PRJEB22360) | human gut metagenome | biome: human gut; feature: human-associated habitat; material: faeces | place: Denmark | collected 2008/2010 | reverse complement strand
TCTTGGAACCATATAAACAACTGTACTACAATATTTTAATTTATAGAACTCCTCTTATTAGTTATTCTCTTATGAGCTATCTTCTCATCGAAAATCCTCTTTTCTGCTGCCGGTCATAATTTCCTTCCACCACATTGTCAACCTCCCGTCTGGCTTTGATTTGCTCCCGGTTGTCAAATTCCCCCTTTTGCCTGGCAGTAAAGTACAGGAAATCCCCTGCCGCCTGATGTGATTGTCTGTCATCCCCGAACAGGTTAAGGACACTCTTGATGTCAGATACCTGTTCCGTATCAAAACGTGGCTTGTAATAATCACGGGCGAAACGGATGACACTGTGTACCGCCTTGCGGAAGATGTCGCTCGTTTTGAGCAGCAGGAAACTGAGATAACCGATAATATGATTTTGCCATGCAATCCGGTTCTTGAGTCTTGTTGTTTCCTGTGCATGTTCCGTTTCCTTGCGGTTCAGTTCAGACCGGTGTTTAGCCTCCAGTTGCATCAGTTCACGGCTATGGTCGTTCTGTATGGTCTGGATTTTATCCTGCAACCGTTCAATGGTTTCCTCGTGTGTGGAAATCTCACAGCGCAAATCCTCTATTTCATTTTTCAGGGCTTTTGATTTCCCGGTAGCCCAGCCGACTGCGGCATTCAGAAGTTCGCTTCCTTTTTCCTTGCTCAGTCTGGAGCGTTTCTCGCTGATAGCCCTGTCAAGGTCTTCACTCTGCCGTTCCTTTTCATTTGCCTTTTCGATAAGGGCGTTGGTAATGCTTTCCGTTTCCTGCATCTTTTTGTTCGCCATTTCCAGCTGATGTTCCCGGTATTGCCTCGTGGCATCAAGCCGCTTCATTTCCTCCTTCTGCTTCCCAATGATAAAGTCGTTACGTTCCTGATGTTCCTTGCCTGTAACAGCCTTTGACTGCCCACGCTCCATCAGAAGTATGTCGGATGCCAGATTCTGCATTTCTGTCATATCCTCGTCATTGAGCTTGCGGCTCTTGCCTGTGTCATGGTTCATCCAGTCAAAAACGATATGGGCATGGTAATTCGGCTTGAACCATCTTTCGCCGACTTTGAAACTCTCCCTGTCTTCCGCTTCCGGCTGACCGTTCAGCCAGTGCCCCTCATCCTTGTGCAGGAAGATCTGGAGAGGAGTGATGCCCCAGCGTCTCCGGCACTCCTCGCCAAACTTGCACACATCTGCCAGTGTCGTGTCCGGTCTGATTAGCAACACACCCTCACGGATTGGTGAGCATCCCGCCACCTTGGTGATTTTCCCGTTCTTGCCTTTGCGTTCACGCTCCTTCTCCTGCATCGCACGGCCTGTCTTTTCCTTGACCATCCGCTTGATGTAGTCATAGTGCGCCTGCAGGTCGGGATTGCCGAAGCCCGGGTTTATCCACTGCTCGTTACCGGCAGTCAGTTCGGGCACGATGTAGATTTGAGACTTGCCGATATTGCGCATGTACTCGGCAGTTCTCCGGTTATGAGGCCCGCTTGATGTGACTCTGCAGGGCTTGATATGTATGCTTGATTTTGTTGCCATATTCTTAAATTTTGATTGTTGATGAAATCTTCTGTTGTCCGCTCATAACCGCACAGGGTTCTTAGGGGTGTAACCCATAAGCGGAGATTGCAAAGAGAGGGTCACTCTTTGCTCGGGGTTCTCAGGGGTGAAACGCCTTGAGTGGGTTATTAGGGCAAAGCCCTAATCCCCTCGGGAGAGCCCACAACTACGAAAGCGGAGCGTGTAGTTATAGTGGGCTATATCAATGGCAAGCCATTGTCCGACACTACAACCTCCGGTTTCCGCTCTTCCCCCGTTAAGGAGGGGGTCCGTCACCGCTGCCGATGGAGGATGCACCGACAAGCACAAGCCCCAGATCATCTATCAGTTTTTGAAGGGCGGGATTCTTTTCTATCATCCTTTGCAGGATTCTTTCCGCTTCCACCAGATGGTCGGCTGTACAATTTATCCTGCTTTCCTGTATCTGGAAGATTATCCAGTCGGCTATGTCGATATGTGCCGCCTTCTGCTCCGGCGTTGCGTTCTTCTCTATGAGGTCAGACACCATTACCTTGCAGAAGTTCATGCCGTCGGCACGCTCTTTCCATTCGGCATAGGCATCGGCATCCGGAAAAAGAAGCACGGTCCGCCCGGTCAGCACACGGAGCTTTTCCTCCCGCAACTGGCTCCTGCCTCCTGCCGCCAGCCATACATAGCCGGGGAAGAGGGCGGATCCGATAACGGCACTCTTCTCGGATTCCACCAGAACCGTCACCTTGTCAGGATAGACATTCAGCAGGTGTTCCCCGAAAAGGCATTGGGAAAGCTGCCATTCCTCCGCCAGCACCCGTTGCCTTTTCAGTATGCTGTGTATCCAGTTCACTGCCGATGCCTGTCCGTCCTTTACACGGTGTCCGTCCTCGGGATTGTACTGCATCACCTTGCCTGTCCGCACCTTGTTCTCCCGGTCAATCTGCCAGAAGATGACCGCACCGTCACGGGTAGCCCCCAAACGGTAATCCTCCATTAACCGTTTCAGCACTTCCTTTGCCTTGCTGCCGTAATAGGAATCAAGCAGCATTGAAAGGAAACGGCAGAAGTTGCTATGCACGCTCTGTGATTTCTTCACATAGAGTGGCGGTATGTAGCCTATGGCTGTCTGCTGCAGCGATTGCTTGGGCTTCTGCGCCAGACATTGCTTGCCGGAAGAGAAATCACCGGCGGTACGGCATTCTGGGTGGTCGTGAAAATACTGTCTGGGTGTATAATGATACCCGCAGCCGCTTTCGTGGTTGCATCTGCCGACTGACGGGTGAAGGGGCGTACCGCTTTCGTCCACGTAGTAGGCGAAGGAACGTCTGTCCCCGCAATTCGGACAGGTATGCCGTGTTGACGTTCCTTTATATTTCTGTAATGAATAGTTGCTCATGACTTTTTTGATGATTGGTTTTCTACTGTTGTCCCGCTGTCCCACTGTCCCGTCCCATAAAGGCTGGGACAGTGGGACACTTGGGACACCCCGGGACACTCTGGAAAATCAGGGCCCGGTTTGTATGCTCCCATGTCCTGTAAATGATACGGTCAGCCGTCATACAGCTGTGTACAGGCTGCTTTTTCATGGCTTGTCCTCCTTTTCATGTCCTGCAAACAGCTCCGACTGCCTTGCTTCTCCTGCTGTCCCGCTTGTCCCATCTGTCCCATGCTGTCCCACCTGTCCCATTGTCCCGTTCTCCTTGGGACGGGACAGCGGGACACCCGGGACGGCCTCGTTCCTGTCCTCCTTGCTGCGCTGGATTATCCGGCTGACGGTGGACTTGCCGCAATTGACCTGCGAGGCTATCTCCCGGACTGACTTCCCGGATTGGGACAGTTGCAGGATCAGGCAATCCCTTTGTCCTGATTCGTTGTCACCCGGTTTCTTCAGGTGTTCCTTTTCGGTTGAATAGCCCCTGAACACGAATTGCAGGAAGGCGTCCGTTTTCTCAATCTCGTAGACGATCACATTGTCGGCATCATACGAGAATGTCCCGTAACGGACCTTGAGCTGCTTCACATAGCGGAGCCCCCCGTCCAGTGCGCTTTTCCCGATGACAAACACGCTGTCAAAGAAATTGTAGAGCCGCTTGCTTCCGGCAAGGTCGTTGGACGTGATGGGACAGTCCAGTGAACGCTTGGGGGTGTGTGCCAGAACAAGGATGGAAAGCCCGTATCTCTTTTTGAGATTGTTGAGCTGTATCATCAGCCGTCCCGCCGCATCGCCTTTCTCCATGGCGCAGCACAGGTAAGTAAGGTTGTCAACGATGAAGATCCTGCATCGGGTCTGCTGTGCCATCTGTTCGATGCTGCCGATGATTGTCCCTTCAAAGTCGGCATCCAGAAGGGCGTCGCAGTCAAGCGATACCCGGTACAACCTGTCGGGAAAGGTGTAAGGCTTTCCGTACTCGTCGGTATAGCGGAGCTGGAACTGCTTTTCTGACAGTTCAAAGTCCAGATAAAGCACGTTGTCAGTCCGGGCGATACGGTCGGCTATCTGTACGGCAAGGATGGATTTTCCCACGTTGGAATCCGCAAAGAGGCAGGACAGTTCCCCCTCGTACCAGAAGCTGTCCCATAACGCACGGGGCGTGGGCAGCTGCGATGCTTCGAGTATGGTCCGGTTGGCGGTCTTTATGCTCATCACGCCGATATTTTCCGGCATACCGTTCTGCATCTGGGCTGCCCTCGTCAGGTCGCCATGTATCATGCTGATATAGTTCTTGTCCTCTTCCATGGCTCTTACCAGTTACGTTGGCCGGGCTTGCGGCGGTGGGAGGAGGACATGGACTCGCTGAGTTCCTCATCGGACAGGGGCACGGGATTCTTGCGGGAGGATTCCAGCCATCTGTCCAGTTCGTCACGGTAAAGGCAATAGCGTTTGCCGGGCTTGGTGGCCGGAATGCTTCCGTCCGACAGTTTCATGTAGAGCGTTCCCTTGGGAATACCGAGATATTCCGCCGCTTCATCCACGGACATGGGGACATGGGTGTCCACCGCCTTTGCATTGTTCACACTGCGCTGCTCGGTAAGCAGGCTTCTCAAGCTCATCACTTCGTCCCGAAGCTGGGCTACGACCTCGGGAAGGTCGTTGAATGTAATCACTGTTTTTTCCATTTGCGTACTCGCCTCTTTTGTAAGGCTTGGCGCAAAGGACCGCAATGATATGGCCGTGAATATCTTCACGGGATGTCATTGCAAAATAATTCCCGAATAACGATGCCCAACCGTGAATGACGGGCAAAGCTATTCGGGAAACAATGAGATACAGGCTGTTACGTGTTGCCTGATACTTGTCGTTATTGTTGTTATATCCCCGGGAAACGGTCAACTGTTCACTTCCCGTGCATAATCTTCGGGATAATGGAAGTCCAGACTGCCGTTTTCGGGTTCGTCAATGGGAATCAGCGTCTTTGACGGATCGACCTTAAAGTTCTTTATGGTCGCTATATCCGTGTCGGCAAATTCACGTGGGAAAAGAGTCTTGATAAAATTGGCACGGTTGTCCCCGTTGTAGTATTTCTTGTACATGAAACGCTCGGAGATGTTCCACACGAAATGGCGGAGCGGAATGTTGGTAATCTCCCTGGTCAGCCGTCCTGTTATCGGCTTGGGCTTGTAGCTGTGAAGGCACATCCACTTGTTGACCTCGGCACAGATATGGTTGACGGTCTCCTTGTCGGCAATGCGGGGCATGACGAAGTGGATGTACTCCATGACCATGCGGATCCGCTCCGCCTCTTCCTGCTTCTGTCTGTCCTCATAGCTGGCACGGTTCTTTTCGTGAAGTTCCGGGGCAATGGCAATCTCTACCGGTTTTATATCCGGGGTTGCTTCCCCGCCTGTCGGCATTGGTGTCGGAGCTGCAGGTTCATGCGCATCCTGTGGCTGTTCCTCCTGAGCCTTTATGATTCCGGCAGATGCCTTTTTCTTGCCGGACTTGAGTTTCCAGATCTCGTATGAGTCGAAAATGACCGTCTGGAAAGAGAGATAGAGCAGCCAGCCGAGAATGTTGCTGCATACAAAGACTATCAGCCTTACAAAATTGTCCTGATTGAAACTTGCGGAGACAATCAGCGTGATAAAAAAGGAAATCAGGCAGATGGCAACGCCGATGAATCCCAGAATGATGTATTTGTCCTTTATCGTTGGTTCCATATCGTTTTTTTCGGTTATTACTTGTAACTGTCAGGTCTTTGCAAATTTAATGGTATTCTTCCAATTATTGCTCATTAGTCTTGGTTGGCGGTTTCTTTTTCAATGTTTTTCACCAAAAGTCCGGAATCATACCCGAATATCATACGATAATGACTTTTTAAGGAATGGTGCCATCAGAAACAGAGGGAGCGGTTAAAGCCTGCACGCAATAACCGCTCCCCCTGAATATCCTGAAACAAGGCCTATGCCTCCTTGCGTTTCAGGGTTATCTTGTCCACCACCTCGCACATCTGCTGTGCAGCCATCTTGGAATAGATCTGTGTGGTGGTAATGTTCTTGTGTCCCAGACAGGCTTGTATGACAGCCATGTCCGTGCCCATTTCCACGTGCAGGCTTCCGAATGAATGCCGGGTGCAATGGAAGGTTATCTTCTTGGTTATGCCTGCCGCTGACAACCAACGTTTCAGAGGCCCCTGCAGCATCTTGTCCTTGAAGCCCTCGAAGATAAGCCCTTCATGCCGCTCCCCGAGCAGTCCGTAGGCTTCATCGCTGATGGGATTGTGAACAATCTGCTTCGTCTTCTGCATACGGGTGGTAACGAACATCTTGCCGTTGGTGTACGGCTGTATCTGCTGCCAGGTAAGCTGCCTGATGTCGCTCTTCCTCAATCCCGTCAGGCAGGCGAAAAGGAAAGCCCTTTTCAGAACCTCTTCCTCGCATGGCGTTTCGGCAAGCCGTATCAGTTCCTCCTGGCTCAGATGCTCCCTCATGGTGGGAATACTCTCGATACGGTCCAGAAAGCCGTTGGGATTCTCCTTTATCTTCCTGTCACGGTAGGCCGTGTGCAGGACGGCACGGAAAGCCGACCAGTAGCCCGCCGCAGAATTGATATGCAGCTTTTGGTTGGTGTGTATGGTCTGGGGAGCGTTCAGCAGGTACTCCATGAACTTGCGGCACAAGTCCACGTCCACCTCTTCAAAGGTGCATTTGCCATTTACAAACCGTTCAAAGTGTTTATAGACGTGCTGCCACTTGATATTTCTCCTGTCTGCCAGTTCCTTGAAGTAGGCGAGGAAATCTCCTTTCATCTTGGCCTTGTCAAAGAAACCGTTGTTCTCGTTGAAGATGGCTTCGTAACGCCTGTTGCGGAGTATCTCCGCCTTCTTCATCATGCGTGCGTTGAAGTCACGCTCCTGCTGGTTGGCGGGTTTGGCAAAAATGTAAATACCCAGAGCTTCACGTGTTATCACTTTCATGGTGGTGTTGTCACGGTAGCCGGGATAATAGTCCAGACACAGCGAATACTGTGTACCGTTCTTGATCTTGCGCTTGCGCAAGGTTACTGTCTTGCATTTACTCATATTGATGATGTTTTAACTGGTTGTACATTTCCGGAGGTGTCTCCGTGTTCACGGTGGCAAAGGAACAACGTGAAACAGCCGTGAATATCTCCACGACAATCATTTTGAAATAATTTTCCGGTAATGGCGGTTGTTTGCGGTTATTTGTTCCTTTCAGCCATGACACGCTCCACGTCGGAGCGCAGAAGCAGGTTCTTCACGCCTACCTTTATCTTTTCGATGTGCTTCACCTTGACGATATGGCAGATGTTGGCGGAGGAAAGCCCGTAAATCTGCCGGACCTGTTCCACGGTGTAGTAGCGTTCATCGCTCACGAGGTCAGTCCTGCGGAGTTCGTCCAGATGGGACTTGGAGTAATAGGTGCGGCCGTATTCTCTTTTGGTCGGTATCCTGTGCCGGTAGGCGTATGCCCGGAGTGCGGCAGGCTTCATGCCGAACTGCTCTTCCGCTTCTTCAGTCAGGAGCCAGTCGGTGATACTTTCCATATCAACAGCCGTACCGAAGAACTCGTCAACATGCTTCTTGCTGTAATAGTTCTTTCCAGCGATGCGGCAGATGGGGATGCGGTTGCGTTTGGCGGTGGTATAGAGCCATGACTGCTTGACTTTATAAAGGGACATCACCTCTTCACCGGAATAGAAGTCCAGCACTTCATCGGTTACCTTTTCCCTTTTTTCTTTTTTCGCCGGAAAGGAAGATGAAGCGGATTTTTTCGGTGTGGAAGTGCTACCGGGCAGGATGCGGTGGTAGGGATTGCCCTCCAGCATCCGCTCGATGTCGGCTCTGCGGATGAATGCCATGCGGTTGCTGATGCGTGAGGCTTTCAGCTTGCCCATGGCTACAAGTTTATAGATGTACTGTCGGGAACAGCCCATGAGTATGGCTGCTTTGGAAAAGGTGAGATACTCCTGATGCTGTATCTCCATGATTGGCCGGACGGCCTTAAAGAGGTTGTTCTTCTGTGTCATTCTGGCTCGCCGGGCTTCCGCCTGACAAGCCTCGCTGCAATACCTTTGCATTCCGCTGCGGGTTACAAAGGACTTGCCGCAAAAACTGCATTTTCGGGTTGCTTTCATACTGCTTTATCGTTTACTGGTTCATTTCTCCAATCCTGTATTCCTGAAGTGGTGAACGGATGTAAACGGCAGTCAACGGTTGTCGCCTTTCTACACGATGTGACCGTCACTGAATGTCGGGGCGGATATTGTCGCTTGTCGTAAACGGTTGTAAACCCTTGTCAACTGTCTGCACGGTGTGACAAAAAACAAGCCCCGCAAATTCTCCACGTCAGAAATACGTCTCAAAAATATGTGGAAATTTGGGAAGCATCAAAAAGCAGCCGAAAAGTGTTAATTTTTAGAATATACTGATAATTAAAGGTTTATGCTTGGATATTTCTGATTGTTTTTGGTTATTCTACGATTCTAAATACAGCCAGAAAAAGCATATTCATTTATTTCTTTTACTGTATTAGGTATATTAATAATTTTCTTTCCTGCGGCAGGATAATAGATTAAGGTTTCCTGCTTTTTATCACACAGCATACCATCTATCGAAGCATACCAACGATTCTCTGAATCAACATTGATTGAAACCAATTTATAACAGCGATTGAATGCCAATTTATCAATAAAAGAAACGTTCCTAGGTATATTTACAGAAATCAAACCGCATGCGCTAAAAGATTCCCAACCAATACTTCTACAGTCATCTGGAATGGAAATATTTTCTAATTTTTCTGAAAAGAAAAATGCTTGAGCTTCTATTTTCTTTGTATTAAAAGGTAAATATATAGAAATGAGATTAGTGTGAGAAAAACAACCTCCAGGAATTATATTATCTATATTTACACTACTACCATATTGAGAATAATTTGTTCCACCCGAACAGATAGTAGCTTGAGCAATATCCAATTCTCTTAATTGCCCTAATGTTGGATTTCCGTAATAATCTATTCCAGCCATCTCGCGAATAAGACGCAAATCAGTACCATTTATAAAACCACTTATCTCCAGATGAGTTATTAAGTTCGCCTCCACATTTAATAATTTCTTTAGTGTACCTGCTTTTTCAACATACACCTTAACATGTTTTTCTTCTATTTGTTTTGCTTCTTGAATAATCCGAATAGTATCAGCTAAAGTACTCTCTATAGAAGTAAAAACAATGTTCCCAACTCTAGATTTTACTTCTGAATTTTCTTCAATATGAAAAAAGAGCCTATCTTGTTTAAAACTTTTAGTTACTACATTTTGCACTAACTTTATCCATTGAGAGTTTTCTTCATCAATATGTATATTATAATTGACATTAGTTTCTACTGATATTTCTATAGTCTCTCCTTTTGCTGTAATATCGTATTCCTTTTGCGACAACAATATCGCATCTTTCTGCACCTGGACAATCTTCAACGTATCTGCCACAGATTTATCATTCCTATCATAATAGATAATTTCGGCCTCCCTCTTGTCATAAGTTTCATTCGGGGCAATCGTATAATAAAGCGTATGGCTGGAAACACTTCTCGTTACGGTTGTGGTAATCCAATCTACCTGCGGCATTTTCACATCAAAGTCAAAATTGCTGTTCAGTTCTACGGTAATTTGTTCTCCTTTATCAGAAACGGTATATTCATTCTTAGTCAACAATAAAATGCCTCCTCCTGTCTGATACACCTTCAAGACTTCCTCCAATTCACCGCTTCGGAAGATGATTTCTCCTTCGCGCTTGTCATATTCCTCGCTCTTGCTGATGTAAAACTTCCGCATAGTTCTATCCATGTCAGTTCTTGTAGCAGATTCGTGCATTTGATTATGTCCTTTGTCGCCCATAATTATTTGCCCGGAGCCAGAACCTTCACGTATCCAGCTTTGATATTGCTCTGGAATAACAACTTCATAAGTAACATTTGCCTTTACCTCCACCTGGATTTCTCCTCCGTTCTTATCTACTTCAAACTTTGCAGTAGTCAGAGTGATGGCATCTTTCTGTTTCTGCGTTACTACGATACTCTTAGTCAAATCACCGGCTGCCAAGTTCAATACCACGTTACGGTCATCGACTCCTTCATTTCTTATTACTTTAACTAAGACTTGGTTTTCTCCGGCTTTTCCCTTATTGGGGAACACCGTACACCAGCTGACATCACCGCCTGACTGTGAAACATTTATCGACCAATCTTTATTGGTTGTAAAAGAAAGAATCGCTTCGCCACTATCCGAAGTGAAATCCAAGCTTTTAGTAAAGTAAATCTCACTATCAGGGTTAGGGATAATCTCTGCCGGAGCATCATCATCCGAACAACTGCTCAAAGCGGTCAACAGGCACAAGACTGCCATTGAGTACAACAAACGCACATAGATGGAACTTTTAGAATTCACTTTAAATAGAATCATAACCAGATAGTATTAGTCCTCGCGTTCCTCCGAGAATATAAAAAAAGACAGCGTGGAACTGCGTGCTATTCATCGTCTTTGAAGGTCCTAGGAAAACCCGATACACAAATGAACAAACAGCAGACCCACGCCGAAACCAGCGTAGGAATCGTCTGTACCATTCTTGTGTATCTTGAAAATTTCCTAGGTTCTCAAAGACAAGAATGAAGCACAACGCTTCTTACAATATCATTTCACAAAACATTGAAGCTAAGGACACTTCCTTGCTTCGATGGCAAATTTAACGATAAAGAATGAAAACAAGAAAAAGATTGGAAAGTATTTTTGAGGTTGATACCTACAGAAGATAAATATGATTTTGTCATTCTGACACTTTGTATTTTCTATCGCACGAGAATCCCATATTTCCATCCCATTACCCACCCAGCAGTAAATACGAGAGCGGAAATCTGTAAGTATCAGGCTATAAGCATTATACCAAAAGAACATCCTTCCAATAAATCGGAATCACCTCTCCGAAAGCCCTGATACACCGAAAAGGCAAAAGCAAAAGAACGTTTTACTAAAACAGAGTAACCGTTTTACTAAAACGCAATACCCCTTTTAGTAAAAAGCAATCACCCTTTTAGCTTAAAGGTGTAGCCAATTTCTGCATAAAAGCCCTACAAAAGCGGAAGAATATGCAAGAAGAACGCATCTTTATGACCCCAATATCCACAATATATCCTAAATTCGTCCTTCTGCCCAACCATGTGCGGCAGAGAAATCTACAGAAACATTACTTTTTGTCAAAAATATAAGGATATTACTGCCTTTCAGCACCTTTTATAACAACCCATGCAGTTCCCACGCCCACACATGCCGTATTCCTTCATTGGATGGCAGACAGAAATCATCAAGCGAAACAACCAGTTTCTCATAATTATCTTGTATCGACTCCAACGAAGCATACTCACGACGCATCGTCTGCTCGTCAACCAACATATAAGTGGATTGCAGATAAACCGTGCGGTCGCCTTTCCGTGCCACGAAATCCACTTCCTTCTCTTTGGCACATCCGGTATAGACATCATAGCCTGCCCTGAGTAACTCCAGATAGACAAGATTCTCCAGTTTATAACCCACACCATAGGCTGTTCCGG
>OATK01001866.1_pt1 | contig 11635 bp, 6 predicted proteins | sample 1516611 | NCBI WGS metagenome assembly OATK01 (sample SAMEA2579947, study PRJEB22360) | human gut metagenome | biome: human gut; feature: human-associated habitat; material: faeces | place: Denmark | collected 2008/2010 | reverse complement strand
CAAACCGTCTCCCAGCCAGTCGACATCGCACTAGTGCTCGATAACAGCGGCTCGATGGCCTACTGCATGAATGGTCATCAGCCCTCCTTCTTCGACCCGTGCGGAGGCGATAATGTTGTTCGCTCTGCAGCGCTGAAGGCGGCAGTGACCACTTTCTTAAATGGCGTTGATACGCAGAATAAGACAATCGCAAACGCTGCTAACAAAGTACAGGTTTCGTTGGTGAGCTTTGCTAAATCTGCATCTACGCTAAGCGAACTTACGTCTGACGTAACGACACTGAAAAAGGGGGTCGACAGCTTAAATCCCGAGGGTGCCACTAATACTGCGGCTGGTTTCAGCAAAGCTAAGTCCGCCTTGGATAAGGACACACGAACTAATGCAATCAAGTATGTAGTGTTCTTTACCGATGGTGTGCCGACTACGGATAGGACATTCAACAGTACTGTTGCGAACAAGACATTGACGACCGCTAAGCAACTGAAAGATGCGAATGTTGGTGTGTACAGCGTAGGCATCTTCTCTGGTGCTAACACGAGCGTAACTTCGTGCAATCGGCGGTCAGATGAGACATGCAAAGCCAATGTGTTTATGAATGCGGTGTCCAGCAATTATCCGAATTATGGAAGTGTTGCTTGGGATAATTCGTCTGGTGTAACGCTTAGTGGCGGCTCGAACAAGGGCTACTACAAGACCGCCAGTACGGCTTCTGAACTGTCGAAGGTTTTCGAAGACATTCAGCAAACTATTACGACCACCAACGGATATACCGGCGTGACCATTCAGGATACGCTGTCGGAATATGCTGAATTTGCTGATGCCAAGCCTGCAGAAACCGCAAAAGTGGTTACCAATGATGGCGCTAACGTAACTGCGGGATGGAATATCAATGTGAGTGGTAAGACGATTACCGCATCGCCGAAGAGCACGGAGCCACTTCCTAATGGTGTGACTTACACGCTGCAGTTCGATATCAAGCCTACGCAGAAGGCGTATGACGATTATGCGGCGAGCAAGAACGATGGAAAAGATGGCTACAACGGTGTGATTGGTAGCGCAGATTCCGACGCTGCCGGTAATGCCACGTCTGCAGGTAAGCCTGGTTTCTACACCAACGGCAGCGCATGCTTGGCCTACTCGGGTGACGGCGAAACGCACGACTGCAGTGATACGCCTTATACGGAACACCCTGTCGATCAGGTCAAGACCGGTGCCATCACAGTGCAGAAGAAGTGGGTTGATGCTGATGGCAAGGCGAGCTCAGAAGGCAATCCTGAATCGGTGACATTTACACTGCAGATCGACGGAAAAGATTCGAAACGCGAAGCTGTGGCAACGGCTGGCACGGAGTGGAAGGCATCCTTCGAAAACCTAGCTCCCGGTCATCACACTTATAAGGTGATTGAAAAGGCTGTTGAAGGCTACGAAACTTCTTACGAGAGCCAAGACGTGGCAATCACTGCCGACGAGCTATGGAAAGCCAAGCCCGATGCGAATACGGCTGACAATGTGAAGAAGTGGACGGTCACTGTCACCAACACTCACAAGAAGTCGACTCTGGCTGAGGGTTCGATCAAGGTGTCCAAGAGCATCAGCGGTCGTAAATGGAAGAAAGGTGACTCCTTCAACTTCACCATTATCGGCACGGATCCAACTCCGAACGCTCCATTGCCTGATGATCCAGCTTCCGTCGCGATCGGCACGAATACCGCAAATCACAAGGCGAGCTTCAACAAGATCGAATACAAGACCGCTGGCACCTACACCTACACGGTGAAGGAAACCAAGCCCACCAACGCCATTGTCGGCCTGCACTATTCCCAGGCGGAATACACGGTAACCGTGACGGTTCCTGCCGATATGGGCACGCCAACAGTGAGCATCAAGCAAGTCAAGGACGACAACGGCAAGCCTGTTGATAATCAGTCTGCGAATGTCGCCAAATTCACCAATACGTATGTGGCGGTGTCGGCGTTGCCGTTGACGGGCGGAACGACGGATCGTCAGTGGCTGTTCGTTGGCGGTGTGATCGGCGGACTCGCGGTGCTGCTTATCGGCGCTGCCGAAATTTGGAATAACAAGAAGCGACTCGTCTGAGTTGCTGTGTGAGGCCGGAATGCCTACCAACTTGAGGGCATTCCGGCCGGCAAATCAAAATTTGCGGATCGCGGGAGCAAGTTGGGTTCCCGCCTCCCGCGATTGCAAAAACAAGTAATCAAACAATAAGGAAGAGAGGATTCTCATGAAGATGAGGAAACTTTTCGCAGGCATCGCCGCCGCTGCGACGCTGCTGGGTGGCATGGCCCTGGGCGCAACCAGCGCACAGGCCGATGACGCTGCTGGTACTCCGGTAACGGGCGAAGCAACGTTCACGTTCACCGCTGAAACCGCTGAACAGTTGACCAACGCCAAACTGAAAGCATACAAGATTGGCGATTATGTTCAGTATGGTTCCGGCGAGAACGTTGCTTACGGTGTGGTGACGAATTCTAGCAATAAGACTGCCGTTGACTTCGCGTTGAAGGCTGCCGGTGTGGATACTACGGATTCTGAGGTGGACCATCTGGCCGCAGCCCTGAATGCCGGCCAACTGGATGTTTCTGATGTTCGCCCATGGGCTTCTCCTACGGCAACTCGTAAGTTTGCCGATGCTTTGGAGAGCGAAGGCCATTTGACTAGCGGAACTGATGTTACGCTGAGCAACCCGGTTGCTGCACAAGACGGCTCTTATTCCGCCACCGTGTCTTTGCAGGCAGGTATCTATGTGTTCATTGACTCTGCGGTTGCTACTGGTTCTGTGACCCAGGCAATCCCGATGATTGTCGCTTCCGGCACGGTTGCTGATAAGGTCTTGACTGATCCGATTCGGGGCGCCAACACCGTGAACATGAAGAACACCAACAACCCCGAAAAGACAAAGGAAGTCAATAAGACTTCTGCTGCCATCGGTGACACTCTGACCTACACCCTTACCGGCGTTGTCGCGAACCCGGCTCCGACCGCGTTCAAGTTCACCGATACTCCGAGCAAGGGTCTGACCATCAAGGCTAACAGCTTCCAGTTCTTTACGGAGGAGGCTAATGCGGAGCGCCAAGCTGAACCTGCGAGCAACTTCAGTGTTACCCCGACTGGTGATTTCACGGGTAATGGTACCGCATCTTTCGATGTCGAGGTGGAGAATCCGTCCGCTTATGCAGGCAAGAAGATTGTGGTCACCTTTGAAGCAGTGATCAATGACGAAGCTGACGTCGAGAATGGTGTCGTCAACAAGCTTGACAACTATGGCACCTCGGTTCAGGTCCCGACCACGTTTGGCAAATTCGAATTCACCAAGGTGGATCCTGATGGCAAAGGCATTGAGAACGTTACCTTCCAGGTAAAGGACGGTGACACCACGCTGTACTTCGTGAAGCAGAAGGACGGTTCCTACAAGAAGGCTGCTTCTGCTGCCACTTCGGGCGCAACTGCTGATGTCAAGACTGGTGCTGATGGCAAGCTGTCTTTCACCGGTCTTGATAAGACCAAGATCTACACCGTCACGGAAACTGTGCGCGCCAGCGATGCCTACCTCAACATCATGCCGAGCTTTACTGTGTCTTTCAGCAAGGAGGACGGTTCAGCTGTTCTGACCGCCACTTCCGATCCGTGGGGCCTGGTCGACACGTCTGCTAAGACCGTGAAGAACATCAAGTCCATCACCCAGCTGCCGCTCACCGGCGCTGCGGGAACCATGCTGTTCACCGTTGTGGCTCTGCTCGTGGCTGGCGCTGGCGTGACCATCGCCATCAAGTCTCGTCAGAACGCCGAGGCCTGATCGCCCATCTCTGACGGTATTCGATAAGAACACCAATTCGGAGTGATTTAAGGTCGACCCATTATGGGTCGGCCTTTTTGTATTGCTCTGTATTTCATGTGGGATTGCTTGGATTGCGCCATATTACGTTGCTTTGGACGTGCCGCCCGATGTGGGTGGGCATTGCATTTTTCGAGGGTATAAGGAGTTTCGGTGGGATGTGTTGCAACAAACGGAATCTGGAAACGTGAACCGTTATGGGGGCTGTTAGTCAGGGGAGTGAAGTGGGGGTATTGCGCGGAAGGAGGGCCATAGAATCGCAGGCACATCCGCAAAAGAAAGCAACGAAGCATCAATGGGAGGTATTGCGATGCGCAGTGGGGGAGCATTCAGTGACGAGGAGATTCAGCTGTTGCGTGGATTGCCGGCTGTTTCCAATGTGACTCGTGATCGTATCACCTATTCCGACACATTCAGACAGGTGTGCACTATCCGATATCTTGCGGGGGAGTCGCCCACCAAGATCTTCCGCGAAGCGGGTCTGCCGCCGGAATTGGTTGGTTACAAGCGTATCGAGCGCAGTGTGGCGCGGTGGAAGGATGCGGCCATCAAGTCGGTGAGCGGCAGCGACACCATGACCGATGGTGAGATCATAGCGCAGCTTGCGGCGCGGTATAAGCGTGCGTTGGCGACGAGGCGGAGTCTTGAAGACATCGCCAATACGGCCACTGAGCCGAAGCCTGCCGCAACGGCTGCGTCGAATGACGTTCATCCGTTGTCTCTCGGACTGTTCGACGGTGATACGGCCGGCATTATTATCAGGCAGCAGGCTCGTCGTATCGACGAGCTCGAGCGCGATGTGGTGAGGTTGCGCAACAAGCTGGACAAGGAAGTCGGGCCCAATCCTGCCTCCGCTGAGGCCTGACTTATGCTATCTAGCTTATAGATGGCGGATGGTGCGCCTTATTTGCCAGTTCAGGGGTACAAAACATGCCCCCGAAGAGAGACAACCCGCCCACCCCCCGCCATCTATAAGCCAGACGGGCCCGGGGATCGGTCCGATCAGGAGATCAAAGCCTCGAGACTGTCGAAGTCCAGCACTTTGCCGTGCCGTGTGGGGAAGGATTCGCTGCCGCCATAGACGACGAACCGATGGTCTGTGTCCACTCCCATGATCGGCGCGAGATCCTCCAGGTTCTCGAAAGCGCTCGGCCGGTACGTGGCGGACGATTTGACCTCGATTGCGTACAGTGGCCTGTCACCCTTCCGATGTCCAGCAGATTGGCCGCCAAGCCAGTGTCATAGAAGTATAGTTTTAGAAAATCGCTCATGCTTAAGCGCACTAGGTAGGGTGCAAAGTCCGTCCGGAACGCCATATAATGTCCCTGTACTAGGTGGTTCAAGGGGGCTTAGACTGATGGCAGGCATTTTGCGAGGGGGCACGTGCGGCGGGTCGAGAAGCAGCGGGTCGCAAGATACACGCACCTACGTTCCGCCGACGTTCGCCGAGGCGGCCGATGTGTCCGAAGAGATTCGCGAGCGTCGCGCCGACGTGGGTAGATCCATTGCCCTGCGTGTGCTTGCGGCGGTGCTGATTTTCTCCGCAATCGGCATTGGTCTTTTCCCGAAAGTGCTGCAATACCAGTCCGCGCAAAAGCTGGCGAGCACGTCCGCCCGTTCCGAGCAGAGCGTCGCGGGCTGGCCGGATCCGCAGGCCTCGCAAAATGGGGGGGGGCGGGGGTTTGCCCGTATCCGCAGGCCGACGAGGCATTCGCCGCAGCTGGGGCGTACAACAAGCGTCTCGCCGAATCGGGGCAGCCGGTGATTGGCGAGGCTGAGGATCCGCTCGCCGAGTTGTACAACAACAATCAGTCCGACTCCGGCGACGGTTCCGGTTCCAGCTCGACGGGCGCAGGCGCCACTGGCGATGGTAACAAGGATTCCGCTAGCTCCAAAGACGCGGAATACCAGCGTTTGCTGGATACTGGCGATGGCGTGATGGGTTCCATCCGCATTCCAAAGATTTCTGTGGATTTGCCGATCTACCATGGCACGTCGGAGCAGACGCTTGCGTCCGGTGCGGGGCATTTGTATGGCAGTAGTCTGCCGGTGGGTGGCAAGGATACGCATGCGGTGATTACCGGACATCGGGGTTTGGTTGAAGCCTCAATGTTTACGCGTTTGGATGAGATGCGGGTTGGCGATTACTTCTATATCGATGTGATGGGCCATACGCTTGGCTACAAGGTGGATCGCATCACCGAAATCAACCCGGATGACACGTCGAAGTTGAAGATTGTGCCCGGCGAGGACCGCGTGACGTTGATGACGTGCACTCCGTACGGTGTGAATACGCATCGTCTGTTGGTTTCGGCATTACGTTCCGCCATTCCCGAAGAGATTCCCGCGGAGGATGATGCGGCAAAAGATGTGCGTGTGATTGCGGGCGTGGTGTCAGCTGCCACGTTGCTGGTCGGTTTGTTGTTGGTTTGGCTGCTCCGCTGTCCGTGGCATGTCCGTAGGCATGCCGCTTGGTGGCCAAAGCGCAACTAGGGGTTGATGGCGTTAATGTTGCACTTGACAGATGCTTTTTTGTCGGGGACAATTCTGAAAGAGACATGACAACGTTTGCTTATAGTTTTTGCATCGCGATTTACGGGGGCAAGAATACTCTAGAATCGCGATGATATGTGCGATTTCAAGGAAAGTATATCCCCTTGATTACCTCGTTGGGAGGGTATGTATCCCTCTGTTTTTCTCCTTAAGGTTTAGGCAACGAAGCGATTGTCGGACGGTATGTGAAGCGAAGACGCATCAAATATACCGGTCGAAGGAGGAAGGTATTTCCCCGATCGCTTAACGGTACAAGGGGGTAGGCGTATGAGACACGTCTTTGAGCGAAACAGGGCGAGGGGCACAGGTCTGTTCACGCGTCGTGTCATTGCGGCCGTCGCGACGGCCGCAATGCTCGCCGGCGTGGGGTGCGTCACTGCTTCGTCAGCGGCGGCGGAAGATGCCACGGGAGCCTTGGAACAACAAATCGAGCAGCCGGTATTGCAAGAATCTGGGCAAGAGGATTCACAGCCGGTGGAACAAAATTTGATGGTGGGAGAAGAACAGCCGTCAGAGCAAGAGCAGCCGTCAGATCAAGAGGCTTACCAGCAAGTCGAACAAGAAACGGAACAAGAAACGAAAGAAGAGACTGAGCAGTGGGTTGAGCAGGAGGTTGAACAACAATCTGAACAACCTGATGAGCAGCCAGTTACGTTGTCCGCTCAACCGATTGCGCGAGCAAATCGGGCGCAGTCGGTTGCGCAGAACGAGACTGGTTCTCAGTTGGGCGCTCCGGAGAAGCATAAGCGCATCAAGAAGAACGATAATGGCAGTTACACCGTGAACGTGGATGTGAAGGGCGCCGTCAACAGCACCACGGTCACCACCACCCAGCCGATCGACTTCACGCTGGTGCTGGATGTGTCCGGTTCGATGGACGATCCGATGAGTAAGACGGATCGGACCAGGCGGTTAGACGCACTGAAAGAAGCGGTTAAAGCATTTCTTGATGAAGCTGCGAATACTAATACGGAGGCCGGTTCCGAACTGGTTCACGTTGGACTGGTGAAGTTCGCCGGCGATAAAACGGACAAAATCGGGGATGACATGTACCGAAGTGGTGGGTACACCTACAACTACTCCCAAATCGTTAGCAATCTGACTGCGGATATGAACGGTCTGAAGAACAAAGTCAGCAAACTCAAAGCCGCTGGCGCCACCCGCGCCGACAATGGATTCAATCGTGCGGTCAAGGTGATGGGCAGTGCTAGTGCTCGAACCGATGCGAAGAAGGTCGTTATCTTTTTCGCGGATGGTTCGCCTACATCGTCTAGTGGCTTCGAGGGTAAAGTGGCAAATAAGGCCGTCGAAGCTGCCAAGGAATTGAAAGATGGTGGCGCCGCGGTGTATTCCATCGGCATCTTCGCCAGTGCCAACCCGTCCTCGCTCTCCAGCAACGAGAACCAGTTCATGCATGCGGTGTCCAGCAATTTCCCAAAGGCAACGAAATACAACCAGCTCGGTGAAGGGAATATCGAAGCCGGCTATTATAAAAGCGCGACGAACGCTTCGGAGCTGAATACCATCTTCGACGAGATTGAAAAAAGTGAGACTACCACGTCCGCATACACCAATGTGACCATGGAGGATACGCTCTCCGACTATGTCGATCTTGCGGATAACAACTACAGGGTCGTTGCCAAGGATGCTTCCGGCAAGGTGGTCTCCTTGACTAATGTCGATTACACCTTGACGTATGACGCGAGCACGAAGAAATTCACGGTCGCATTCCTGAAGGCTCTGGCCCACAACGTGACATACACGCTGGAATACAACGTGAAGCCCACGCAGAAGGCATATGACGAGTATGCCGCCAACCTGAATGCCGGCAAGGATGGATATGACGGCGTAAAGGGTAACGCGAACACCGATCTGCCGGGAAACGCCACGTCCTCGAACCAGCCGGGTTTCCATACGAACGATTCCGCATGCTTGACCTATACGGCCGATGGCAAGACTCATGAGTGCAGGGAGAACCCGTATCCGCACCCGGTAATCCAGGTGGTGCATTCCACACTGCACGTCGACAAGCAGTGGAGCGGTAACGGCCAGAAGCCGGAAAGCATCACGGTGGATATCAAACAGGGCAACGATACCTATAAGACGGTCACGCTGAAGCGTGACGATAGCGGCAAATGGTCCACCGACGTGATTATTCCGGCAGGCGCCCAAAAGACGTACACGGTGACGGAAGTCGAACCGGACAGCCACTTGTGGAAGGCTTCCTACCAGCACAAGGTCGGCGATGGAAATCTTGCTGACGGCAATGTGGTGACGGTGCCGGAATCCATGGCATCGCAGAACGCCACAGTAGTCATCACCAACACGTTGAAGCAGACCATGCTGACGCATGCGATTGGCGTGCAGAAGGAGCTGAAGGGGCGCGATTGGAAGGATTCCGACGAGTTCACTTTCAAGCTGAAGGCAGACGATTCCAATCCAGACGCGCCGATGCCAGCTTCCTGCAAGAACCAGTCGGCGTGCACGGTGACGGTGAAACGCGATTCGTCTGACGATCACGTTGCTTACTTCGGCGACATCACGTATGACGCAGGTGAAGCCGAGTACACATATCTTGTGACGGAGAACGCTGGTAATGCTTCCGCAATGTATTACTCGCAGGCGGAATACCGGGTGGTCGTGGGCGTGATGAAAGACGGAACGTCCGGTGAATGGAAGGCCGTTGTCAAATCCGTGACCCAGCTGAAAACCGATTATGGTGCCGCTGGTTCGAATTGGGATAGTACCCGGCCAATGCTGTTCACCAACAAATACATTTCGGCATCGTCGCTGCCATTGACGGGCCGCATGGGCGCGGAACGATGGTGGCAACTGGCGGCGAGCGGGATTGGCGTGCTGGCATTGCTCGCCGTCGCTGCGGCCGACCAGTGGAGACGCAAGAAGCGGCTCGGCTGAACAACACAGGATTTGCGGATCGCGGGGGCATGTTGGGTTCCCGCCTCCCGCGATTGCAGAACACAGTAACCAACAATTAGGAAGAGGAGATTCTCATGAAGATGAGGAAGCTTTTTGCAGGGCTGGCCGCCGCGGCAACGTTGCTGAGCGGCATGGCCATCGGCGTCGCCGCCGCACAGGCTGATGATGCTCCATTGCTGCAAGTTAACCACGCACAGGAAGACCATACGTACACGCCATACAAGTTTGCCACGTTCGAGAATCCTGGCAATGGCTCGGTCGAAGTGAAAACGGTTGACGCATGGAAGGGAGCTGTGACCACCGCTGCTGACGCGGCTGATGGAAGTCACAACGGCATCCCGACAGAGTACAAGGATAATCCAGCCGCCTATGTGGCGACGTTCACTGCGGATCAGCTCCGTGTCTTCGCCAAGACCTTGGCTGGAATTACTCCGCCGGCAGGACCTGATGGTACTGGCCTGACCGTAACCAAGGAGCAGGCAAATACGAGCCAGGCGGTCAATGTGGACGGAGAAGGCTGGTATCTGGTGAAGGATACGTTCACCAAGGCTGGCGAAACGACTGCGACGTCGGGAACTCCGGCTGTGGTGGCCACCACCGTCAATGGACTGTCCAATCTGAGGATTGCTGCCGATGCGACGACCGGTCAGGGCAACATCACGACTGAAGGCCAGTTCAACGCGAAGAACGCGAATCCGACCGACGAGCCGCTCAAGTTCGCCCGGATGAATGACGTGGATGTGAACGGTCAGAGCGTAAAGGTGGGCGACACCGTGGACTTCACTGTGGCCGCGGAGGTTCCTCATGCTGCGGCTGGCTGGGATGCGTACCCCTTTACCATTACCGATATCGCGTCCAAAGGTTTGCGGATTGCGGAAACGAGTGACTTCAAGGTCCAGTTCAGAGATCATACTACTGTGAATCCCGATCTGTACACGATAACGCAGGAAGGCAATGCTCAATCCGGCACCACCACGACCATCTATTTTGCCGATGCCACAACGCTGGCCGGTAGGACGATCGTCGTGTCGTACCAGGGCACCGTCACCAAGGATGCGTTGGATGGCTTGAGCGGCAGTGTGGACAACAAGGCCACAATCACCACCAAGGATGGTACCAGCGGTGAAGGCAAGACTGTCCTTAAGACCTACGGTTTCCAGTTCACGAAGATTGGCAAGGAAGGGAATGAGGCCAAGCCTCTAGCCGGCGCCAAGTTCGTTGTCAAGAATGCGGAGGGCAAGTTCCTTAAGCAGGCTGAGGACGGTGCGTGGTCGTTTGTTTCCGATCAGAATGATGCCAAGACGTTCACTACTGAGAATGATGGTTTGGTGAAGGTCGCGGGTCTTGCGGCAGGAACCTACACGGTTGTGGAGACTCAGGCTCCGACCGATTACGCCCAGAACTTCAGGGTCACTTTCAATGTGGAGATCACAGATGAAGGTCTCATCACCTTCGAGCCGGATGCCCTTCGTCAGGTCCAACCGGTCAATAACACCACTGCGAATGCCACCGCTACCGTGCTGAACGTCAAGTCTGTCACTCAGCTGCCGCTGACCGGTGCCGCGGGAACCGTGTTGTTCACCGTCGTGGCGCTGCTGGTGGGTGGCGCTGGCGTGGCTGTGGCGGTCAAGAGTCGTCGCCGCACGTACTGAGCGCATGCGTTCGGTGTGAGTGAGTTGTGAATTGACTCACTCACAATAAAAGTCAATGCGGGCGGTTGTGGGTATTCCATAATCGCCCGCATTGACGTGTGGCCGATCGGTTGAAGCAATATACGGTCAGCAATATTTGAAAAGCTGCTTGTGAGAAGTCGGATATACACTTGCTTCATCACGGGGCATAGCAAAGGGGGTAAAACGATGCGCGGTGGAGGATCATTCAGCATGGACGAGCTCCAAATGTTGCGGGATCTGCCGGCGGTGGCCAACGTATCGAAAGACCGCATCACGTACTCCAACGCTTTCAAACAGGTGTGTGTCATACGGTATCTTGCGGGGGAATCGCCGACCAAAATCTTCCGCGAGGCGGGATTGCCGCCGGAACTGATTGGGTATAAACGTATAGAACGAAGTGTGGCGCGTTGGAAGGCTGCCGTCCTCAAATCCGTGAGTGGTAGCAGTAACATGAGTAACGGCGAAATCATTACGGAGCTCGTCAACCTGTATGTTCATGCGGTGACGCGCAAGGAGAAACTCGACGACCTCGCAGGAATCGCCAATCCCGATAAGGCGAACATTGGAAATGCTCCGCATCCGCTGGACGGGGCGAACGTGTCGGGGGGGGGTATATATC
>OATK01001850.1_pt1 | contig 11790 bp, 7 predicted proteins | sample 1516611 | NCBI WGS metagenome assembly OATK01 (sample SAMEA2579947, study PRJEB22360) | human gut metagenome | biome: human gut; feature: human-associated habitat; material: faeces | place: Denmark | collected 2008/2010 | reverse complement strand
TCCCGCATCGGCGCCGCAACTTGCCAGCGCGGCGCCGCCGTTCCCGCGTCAGAGACGCAGAAAGCGGTCAGTAAACCGCTTTTACGCTGCTTCCTTCATAGAAAAATCCCAATATGGTGTCGCTATCGCAGCCATCCGCCGCCATACTTCTGGCGCCGTTCTGGCTCAGGCCCACTCCGTGGCCGAAGCCGCCGCCAATTAAACTATATCCTACCACATATCCATTTTCTTTTCCAGTTTCCATGGTAAAAAAGGCGCTGGGAAGCATGGATGCCGCATTATACTCGCTTCCATCCTGGCGGATTACCTTGCTGGTGCCGTTGCTCAGGACATAACGGATATTGTGTTCCGTTTTCACCATTACCGCTCCGTTCTCTCCTTCGATAACCAGCTCCTCCGCCACACCGCCAGCATTTCTGGCGGCGATGTAAATATCCGTAATCCGGCCCGGATCCACCGGAGCCTGGTTGGCAAAGCCGCCGTCCGCCTGGCGGACATAAATCGCACCCGGATTGGCTTCATACCGCTTTACAATATTGGAATAGAGAATCGTACTGTCAAGCTGATCCACCTGATAGGTCCACCGGTACCAGGCTTCGTCTTTTTCAAAATCAGAATCCCTGGTGGTGGTGATAAAAGCGGCAAATTCCTCCTCAGTCATCATGGAGCCGGCGGGACTGATATCCGCTTCATTCACGCTTTCGTCAATCGTATCTCCCTGCGCATCGGTCACTCCCGCCACATTTACGGCCTTCGCCTGAAGATAAGGGAAATTTTCCGGAACGGAATTCAGCCAGATTCCCGTATTCGTCCCATAACCGCAGGAGGTAGAATAATAATAGGTATCCGCCAGCTGCTCACCGTAATAAACCAGCTCGCCCTTCGTCTCCTTTACCGCTTTGGTCGTTTCCACATTTTCCGTAATATTGTTATACACCTGGAATCCTGCGCTGTCATCCACATGGGCGCCGTAAGCGGGCAGCCCCGCATGCAGCATCTTCGCGTAGGCATAGGTCCTTGCGCATACCGCCTGTGCTTTCAGCGCTTCCAGCGGATATGAGGAAGGCATTTCACTGGGAACCACCGCGTAAAGATACTCCTCTAAAAGCACCTCGTTTATCACAACGATCCCATCCTGCTGCTTTTCCAGCTCCAGGCTTCCCCGGTATGAGGGCACTCCCTGGCTGCGGTTTACATTCAGAAGGCTGATATGCCCGGTGAGCACCGCAGGCTCAATGCGGACGCGTCCTCCCGCAAAAAGCTCGCTGTCTTTTCCTATCGTGAGTGTTTCTCCGGCAGGCACCACCGTTGTCTGCCTTGCTTCATAAGGGCCTGATATCACAGAAAGGTCGCAGTCTGCCTTCATTTCCAGAGCTTCATGGAAAGCGCTTCCGAAATCCGAGGTCTTAACCAGCACCCGGATATTCTCCATCGCTTCTTCCTTGACTACCAGACAGGCCTGGATTTCCCCGTCTTCTATTACAAAATCCGTAAAATCATAGCCGATACATAAGTCGGTGGTATAATACTTTTTCAGAGTTCCGTAAAGCCTGTAAATTTTCAGCTTTTCGGCAAAGGGATAAAAGCCCTGGCCTTCAATCTCCGCCCCATTGTCCCTGATTTTTAACAGCTTGCCGGAAACCTTATCAGTGCGCATATGAACCGCCGTCAGCGCCCCGTCCGCAAAAGAAAGATCCGCCACCTGTTCCCTGGAAGCTCCCAGCTGCACCGCTTTCCCTTCCGGCATGGAAATCGTAAGCTCATAATCGTTCCAGAAGCAGCGCAGGGCATCCTTTTCCACTTCCATAAGCCAGATGTTGGACAGTTCAGACTGTGTTCCCGTCTTTTCACGCAGAGCATACAGAATACCGTCCCTTTCCACCGCTACTATCGGCAAAAACAGACAATCCCTGATCCGTTCACTCATATAAGTATATGCGCTTTCTGCAGATATCAGAGCATTTTCTTCCAGCGCCCTGCCGTCCGCGTCCGTAACGGAAGCGCCAAAACCAATGGGTGTCAAATCCATATCGTGGATTCGCCCCTCCTGGTCATACACCCTCCTGGCTTCATCAAAGAAACGGTACCAGTCCTCCTGCAGTACCTTCTCCTTTTTCCGGTAGCCTCCGGGAAGCTCAAAAGCGCAATCCGGAAACAGCTCAGTAATCTGCTTCCACTGGGAAAAGGTCAGCATCCCGTCGCTGTCCGAAGACGCATCCCGGGCAAAAATCGATCCATACGCATTACTGTCCGTGATCCCTGCAGTATCCGCCAACAGCCAGGTCATATTACCAGCCTCCTGGAGCGACAGATATTCTCCTTCGGCACGCGGTACCGTAATCTCCACAATTGCCCGAATCAGCAGCAAAAACAGCAGCGCAGCCCCCAGCACAATCACAGTCAGCTTCATCCATCTTCCGCCCGGAGGATTTCCCCCGTATGTACCATTTCTTCCATTCAGGCCCGCCCTTTTGTTCAGGACAGCGTTTTCCTTCAGGCCAGTTCTTCCGGAAAAACCATAGCTCCTGCCCCGGGACTGTCTGCGATTCTGCTGTTTTCCGGCGCGGTTTATGGCAGCCAGACGTTTTTCCGCCCTGCGTTCCGCTTCCCTTCTCTGCGCGTCTCTTTTTTCATCCAGATACCGGTTATGCCCCGGTGTCTGCATGGTGCTCTTTCGCCTTGCAGACCGTGCAGGATGATTTTGTCTGCTGTCTCTTTCCCGTCCGCCTCTTTCCATAAACTCCCCTTATATTCAACAGTACAGAAAGTTTCAATGATTGAAAAAAGCAGCCATTGAAGGCTGCTCTTATCTTTTGTGTCCCCCAAAATGCCGGCTCTTGTCTTTTGACTCCTAGCTATCTGCTAGGTGGGTTACCGCAACCGGCGCTTCTGCCTTCCCCTGCGCAATGAGGGCCTGACATCCACGCGGCAATGTAGGAGTCCCGTTTAAAGTAAATGTAGGTTCAAAACAACAAGAGTTATCGAACATTTCAGGTTAGTTATATTATATCCTGATCGTACTGAAAATACAACAGAAAAAAAAGGAAAGGAAAGGCTGTAAACCACCCTTGTAACTGTTCAGACAGGTCTGAACAGTTACTAGCCCTTCCCTTCCACTTCTTTAAAAATTACAGAGTGTTAGCTTCGTCAACAACCTTCTTCAGAGCTGCGAGTGCTTCGTCAGGAAGCTTGTCGTAGCCGTCTTTCTTGGTTGCGAAACCTTCTACCGCATTTACACGGTCCTGCATACGAGCCTTTAACTGGCCAACATATTCAGGATCCTTCAGGTCAGGCACAAAGCCTTCCCAATCCATAATTTCGATATCGGAGAAAGGTCCCCAAGGCTTGAATTCTGCTTTTTCTTCAACGATGGTCTCAAGGATTCCAAGAGTATCGGCAGGTTTAACCTTCTTGCCCATGAAATCGCCTGTGTTGATGATGTAGCAGTCTACGTTCTTCTCTTCAACCAGCTTTTTGAACTTCTCATAGTCGTTAGCCAGAGGATAGGTTCTGAAAGGGTTAGCGTAAGGAACGATACGAAGAGCGTTCAGGTCGGTTCCTGCTGCAACACGTTCTGCGGAAGATGTCTTGGTAGCAAGAGTTGCGCCCATTACAGATGCAAGAGCGGATCCTTTCAGTTTAACTACCGGAGGAATGGTAGGGTCTTTCATAATCCAGAAGATAGCGTTAACGGGAGCGTCAAGCTTATCTACACGGTTAGGAGACCATAATTTGGATTTGATAGCACGTCCGTTACCATTTCTGATATCTTCGGTTACCAGCTGTACTTTTCCGTCCTCATCCAGAGTTGCGGAGCAGTTCTGAGCTGTTAATAAGTATTTGTTATCTTCACATCCTGTAGGATAATCTGCGGTCTTATCGAAATAAGAAGGCTCCAGAGCGATGGAAGCACAGGTATCTGTATTGATGATGAAAGCGTCATCATGAAGAACCTTGATGTCATACTTTCCGCCATGCTTTGCATGTGTCAGAGTAGACTTTCCGGATCCTGACAGACCGTATACGGAAGCAACATATTTTCTGCCGTCAGCAAGAGTATATTCCTTCTGTCCGCCGTGGCAGGAAGCATATCCGTTTCTGTTGGCAATAGCCCAAGCCATTGTCAGAGTACCCTTCTTGTGCTCTCCGAAGTATTTCATACCAAGGATAGCTGCGCAGTTTTCGTTGGTATCGAAGTAGCACAGTGTCAGAGGATCGCTTAAGCAGCTGTAATCAACATCCGGATGATTGGTGGGTGCCCACTGAGGATCGGAGAAGATATAAACGTCAGCTTCTTTGCCGTCTCCAACAGGTTTGGAGTTCTTGTACATTCTTACATACTCATCAGACATATACTGGAAGTTCAGCATCCAGGAGTACATGATGTTCTCTTCGCCTTCCGGAATGAGCAGATGAGCTTTAACCATAAATTCAGGATCAAGGCCGATGTATACTTCTGCATGATACATTGTTTTCCAACGTGTCTCATAAACAGCATCCATAACTACCTTGTCAAGCTTTGCGGCATCTACACCAGGTTCGCCTTTGATACGGCGTGCTCCTGCATAACGGCCCGTAACTGCGCCGTCGTTGAACAGAAGAACCTTGGAATCTCTCTCAAGTCCGATTTCATCGCCTCTGTAAATAGGCATATCTGTTACAACAGTACCAGGAGAATTCTTAGCAAGATCATAAGCCTCTTTCAGAGTGTTGATCTTAACTACATTATTTCCGTAAAATGCAGCTTCAATGATAGATCTGGTTTTGGAAAAACCTGTCTTACCAGCGCCGATTTCGGAAATTGGATAATACGCTTTTGTTGACATTAGTACGTCCTCCTTTATTTGTGTGTATTATGTACCGCGTGATTGCAGCCTTTCCCCCTCGAGGCAGCAGCTGTTTAGGCTTGTCCGAAGAGCCGTTTCTGTTGCAAATCCACGGCTTCACGCCTTGCAATGCGCATCTTTTCACCAATGCGGCAGTGAAAACCACACCGGCGCGGCCTTTTCACAGCGTAACCGCCGTAATCGTGCCTGCACACCTGTATTATTATCTCAAAGCAAGGTTTAAAAGTCAAGATTTTCTAATTCTAATTTAGCGATTTAAGAATATTTTTATATTTCCCTTGTCTCTTCCTTCAGCCAGAGCCTCTCTTCTTCCGTAAGCAAAGGAGAAATCTTCTCATAAACAGCTTTGTGGTATTCGTTAAGCATCCGGATCTGTCCCGGCTCCATCAGGGAAGGATTGATGCCTTCCAGGTCAATAGGCACATAGGTAAGGGTATCAAAGTACATGAACTGTCCATCCCCGTTCTTCACGCCATTGCGGGCAACCATCACATTCTCCGTACGGATTCCGTGGCTTCCTTCTATATATACGCCGGGTTCATTGGTTACGTCCATGCCCGCCTCGATCACTGACTCGCTCTGTCCTTCCGTAAAACGCCAGCGGATTCCCTGCGGTCCTTCGTGCACGTTCAGAATGTAGCCTACGCCGTGGCCGGTGCCGCATTTATAATCGATATTTCTGTCCCACATGGGCTGCCTGGCCAGAATATCCAGGTTTCTTCCCGTACAGCCATACAGGAACCTTGCGTTGGTCAGCTGCAGCATCCCCACAGCCACCGCTGTAAAATGCTCCCTGATCTCTTCTGAGACGGGGCCAAGCACAATGGTTCTGGTCACATCCGTGGTGCCTCCCAGATACTGTCCGCCTGAATCCACCAGCAGCATTCCTTCCGCTTCCAGCTCCTTGCAGTTGTCGGGAGTGGCTTCATAATGCATCATGGCCGCATTTTCTTTGTAGCCTGCGATGGTGGGGAAGGACAGATCCAGATAACCGTCGATTTCGCTTCTGAGATGATCCAGATAATCCGCCGCTGTTACCTCGGTAATCTTCATTTTGCCCACATTTTTCTTCAGCCAGTAAATAAACCTGCACACTGCCGCGCTGTCCTTGAGGTATACTTCCTCCATATGGGCAAGCTCCACTTCGTTTTTCACAGCCTTCATCAGCTCCGTGGGATTCTTTGCATCCCTGCACTCCCCTTTTTCCGTAAGGGTGCGGTAAAGGGCATAGCTGGTATTGCGTCCGTCATAGAGAACACATTCCTTTTCCGTCCTGTTCTTCAGGAAGTCCGCTGTTTCATCATATTTTTTCAGGACGATGCCGTACTTGGCAGCATGCTCCCTGAGCGCATCCGTCACCTCCGTCTCCTGGATGAAAAGGAAACATTCCTTTGCCGTCAGATAAGCATAGGAAAGAGCCACCGGATTGCACTCCACGTCCCCTCCGCGGATATTGAACAGCCACATGATATCGTCCAGCTTGCTTAACAGGAACGCATCGGTTCCTTCTTTTTCCATGGCGCTGCGGACCTCTGCCATTTTTTCCCCTGCAGTCCTTCCGCAGATGGCTTCCTCAAGAACCATGACCGGGTGGCTTGGCAGCCCGGGCCTGTCCGCCCATACCTCATCCGCCAGATCCTTATCATAGGCAAAAATAATTTTCTTATCAGAAAGCGCCTTCTCCAGCCTGCAGCCGAAAGCGGTATCCACCACTCTGCCGTCAAAGCCCAGCGTCTGGCCTTCCTTCATATTCGCCTGCAGATATTCCTGAATGGTGGGCACGCCCTCGTCCAGCATCCTGAACAGCCGGATGCCTGTTCCCTTCAGTTCATTCTCCGCCTGGATAAAATAGCGTCCGTCCGTCCACAGTCCCGCTTCCCCGGCGCTGACCACCAGGGTCCCGTTGGAGCCTGTGAAGCCGGAAAGATATTCTCTCATTTTAAAATACTGATCCACATATTCGGAATTATGGAAGTCGGCCGTAGGCACCATGTAATAGTCCACGCCTTCCCTTTCCATCACCTTCCTGAGCGCAGCAATACGCTCCTGTATTACCTGATTCATAACTTTTTCTCCTTTTTCCGCCGGGAACCGGGCCCGGTATTGTTGGCTGTCTGCTAAAGCTTCTGCCTGACGGCATTAATAATCCTTTGCGGCCTCTCCCTTGAGAAGCCCCACTGCGGAGGAGGTTCCGATTCTGTCGCAGCCCGCCTCCAGAAACATCTCCAGATCCTCTCTGGTTTTCACGCCGCCGGCCGCCTTGATTTTTACGCCGGGGCCGATATGCTCTTTAAAAAGCTTAACATCCTCCAGGGTGGCCCCTCCCGTGCCAAAGCCTGTGGAGGTCTTGATATAATCCGCCCCGGCCTTGGTAACCGCCTGGCACATGGCAATCTTCTCTTCCTCCGTCAGGAAGCAGGTTTCTATAATCACCTTCAGCACACGGCCCTGGCAGGCCTCCTTCAGCATGCGGATTTCCGCCTCCACCTTGCCGTACTGATGATTCTTAACATCACTGATATTCACTACCATATCTATTTCGTTGGCGCCGTCTCTGACCGCCTGTTCCACTTCCGCCGCCTTCGCTGCGGTCACGCTGTAGCCCAGAGGGAAACCGACTACCGTGCAGATATTAAGCGTTTCGAACTTATCATGCACCCTGCCCACATAGCAGGGAGGAATGCATACGGATGCCGTTCCATATTCCACAGCTTCCCGGCACAGCTTTTCAATGTCCTCCCATACGGCATAGGGCTTCAAAAGGGTGTGGTCAATATGTCTTAATATGTCTTTTTTATCCATTTCCTTCAACACCTTCCTTCCTATATTAGTGCTACTGCGTTACCGTCCGGTTCTCCCCGGGCCGCCCCTTTCACTATGGCGCCGGAGGTCCATAACAAAAGAGCCTTCCTGGGGAAAGCCGGACAATACCACAATACCGCTTAATATTGTAATACAATACGCACAAAAAAGCTATCCCGAATCGTGAACGAAATGTTAAATGTTTCTAAATAAATACATTTTTTCTTGTTTCAAATTCTCATCCATGTTATTATGTTAATTATCTACTTTTCTTTTTTAACGTGTCAAACTAAAAATGGCCGGATGAAAAGCAAAGCAGACAATAATATTATGAGGAAAGGTGGTTGATTGAATGGAAGAACACAACAGCTATTCTGATGTTACTCCCGAAATCGTACGATTGGCTGAATTAAGCAAAGAAGCAGGTGTCATCGATACCGAGCTTTACACCAAATACGATGTCAAAAGAGGACTTCGAGACCTGAACGGAAAAGGCGTGCTTGCCGGACTAACGAATATTTCCGATGTACGCGCTACAAAGATGGTGGATGGTAAATCGGTCCCCTGCGACGGTCACCTTTTTTACAGAGGCTATGAGGTTAACGATCTGGTTGAAGGTTTTCACAAGGATCACAGGTTCGGTTTTGAAGAGGTTACATATCTGCTGCTTTTCAACAAGCTGCCCACCAGGGAAGAGCTTGCCGAATTTGAAAAGCTGCTTATTTATTACAGAAGCCTCCCCACAAGCTTTGTGAGGGACATCATTATGAAGGCCCCCAGCAAGGATATGATGAACACGCTTGCCAGAAGCATCCTGACGCTCTACTCCTATGATGACAGGGCGGATGATGTTTCCCTTCCCAATGTACTCAGACAGTGCTTACAGCTTATCAGTCTCTGCCCGATGCTATCCATCTACGGATACCAGGCTTACAGCCATTATCATGACGGCAACAGTCTCTTCATTCATCAGCCGATGACCGAAGGGTCCATGGCGGAAAATATCCTCCATATCCTGCGTCCCGACAGCTCTTATACCCCACTGGAAGCCAGAATCCTTGATATCTGTATGATTCTGCACATGGAGCACGGCGGCGGCAATAACTCCTCCTTTACAACCCATGTTGTAACCTCCTCCCTAACGGATACCTATTCCGTAATGGCTGCTGCCATCGGCTCCCTGAAGGGTCCCCGTCACGGCGGTGCGAACATCAAGGTAATGCAGATGTTTGAGGATATGAAGAAGGAAGTAAAGGACTGGGCGGACGAAGAAGAGGTTTCCCGTTATCTGGAACGCCTGCTGAGCAAGGACGCATTCGACCACGCAGGACTGATTTACGGCGTTGGCCATGCAGTTTATTCCAAATCGGATCCGAGAGCTGTTATTCTGAAGACGTTCGTGGAAAAGCTTTCGGAAGAAAAAGGGCTTCATAAGGAATTTGAACTTTACAATCTGGTGGAAAAGCTCGCCCCCAGCGTTATTTCCGGGGAAAGACAGATGTACAAGGGCGTCAGCGTAAACGTAGACTTCTATTCCGGCTTCGTTTACAACATGCTCGGCCTTCCCACTGAGCTGTATACTCCGATATTCGCCATCGCACGTATGGTGGGCTGGAGCGCACACCGCATGGAAGAGCTTGCCAACAACGGCAAAATCATCCGTCCCGCTTACAAAACCATTTGTACGGACAAAGATTATATCAGTCTCAGGGACAGAAAATAATAAACAGGCCGGCACACAACGCCGGCCTGTTTTTTTGTGCAATAAAAAACCGTTCAGTTCAGGTTATTATTTCTTTATAGCCCGAGGAAGCTCTTTACAACATCCTTCATGCCGTCTTTTTCACATACGGTATCATGAAGTACAGGAGCTGTCCGGATCTCTTCAATTGCCGCAGGGATCTCCACATTGGCAATGCGGGCCAGCTCGTCAACCAGCTCAAAATCTCCCCAGGAAGCATCCGCATATTTGGGATCAATGGCCTGCAGCACGCTTCTTGTGAATTTAAAGGGACTGGCTGTGGAAGCGATGACCGTTACGGTATCCTTATCCCCTGTCGCTTCTTTATACTTGTCATAAACAGCGGCCGCCACTGCGGTATGGGTATCAATCACATAGCCCGTATCCTCATAAAGAGCCCTGATCTTTGCGAAGCCTTCCTCCTCTTTTGCATAATTGCCATAAAAATCACCCAGCTGCGCTTTCATTTCCGGCGTGATTTCATATTTTCCGTCACCGCCCAGCGCTTTCATCAAATCTGCCGTCTTTACCGGATCATTTCCGGCAATGCGGTATATCAGGCGCTCCAGATTGCTGGAGATCAGAATATCCATGGAAGGAGAACTGGTCAGCACGAATTCACGGTTGCGATCGTATTCCCCTGTGGAAAAGAAGTCGTAAAGCACCTTGTTCTCATTGGAGGCGCAAATCAGCTTATTGATGGGAAGCCCCATATTTTTCGCGTAAAACGCCGCCAGAATATTGCCGAAATTACCGGTGGGAACCGTCACGTTGATTTTCTCACCCTTTGCAAGCTTGCCTTCCGCCAGCAGCTGTACATACGCATATACATAATAAACAATCTGGGGAACCAGGCGGCCTATGTTAATGGAGTTCGCGGAGGAAAACTGATATCCTCCCGCAGCCATCTCTTTTTCCAGTTCTTTATCGGAAAAGAGCTTCTTTACACCGGTCTGGGCATCGTCAAAATTGCCATGGATACCCACCACATGGGTATTAGCCCCTTTCTGAGTAACCATCTGCTTCTCCTGGATCGGGCTGACGCCGTTCTTGGGGTAAAAAACAATGATTTTCGTTCCCGGCACATCCGCAAAGCCCGCCAGGGCCGCCTTCCCGGTATCCCCGGAGGTTGCCGTAAGAATAACAATTTCCTTATCCGCTTTATTCTTCGCTGCCGCCGTAATCATCAGATGAGGAAGGATGGATAGCGCCATGTCCTTAAAAGCAATGGTTTTTCCATGGAAAAGCTCCAGATAATAAGCGCCGTCCGCTTCCGCCATGGGCGCAATCACTTCCGTGTCAAATTTGCTGTCATAGGCATTGGCAATACACTTCTTCAGCTCTTCCTCCGTAAAATCAGTGAGAAAAAGCTTCATAACCTCATAAGCCACTTCTCCGTAAGTCATACTGCCCAGTTCTTCCAGCGTCTTATCCAATTGGGGGATTCTCTCCGGTACGAAAAGGCCCCCGTCCTCTGAAAGTCCCTTCAGAATTGCCTGGGAAGCGCTTACTGACGCGTTACTTCTGGTACTCCTGTATAAGATTTCCATTTCACAATCTCCTCACCGCCTGCCGGGGCAGGCTCACTTTCTCATATGATTTACAGCCTGTGCATTTCCTGTATACATCCGGACAGGTTTCCATCGTGCCGTTCCCCTGTCAGTTCATCAGTATAACATACATTCTTTCCTGATGCAATCCGTTTCTGACACACTTTTGTATTTCTCAGAAAGACATTTCCCCGGTTTTGTTTTTCATAATTCAGATTCCACACACCAGAATATCCGGAAGCGTTGTAAATCCGGCCAGCTTCAGGCAGGCATAGCCAATGCCGGACATACCGCTCATTAAGCCCCTGGCGTATTTTTCCTGAGGCATAAGGCGCCCCTTCTCCAGTTCCTCCAAAGCTGCCCCGGAAAGAGCATTCTTCACCAGCGCAAGCTGTTCTGACGGAAACGTTTTCCCATAGCGCTCAAGAAGGAGAAGCATCCCCATATTTCCATGGCATAAACACATCCCTTTTCTTCTTCGAAGCGCCAGAAAGCCATGCTCCGCCAGTCGTAAGTCCTCTTCCATCACTTCCTTCAGCTTCCCGTCCACGTAGGGCAGACAGGCAAGCCGTGCCGCCGAAGCTATGACACCAGGCTCCCGCCTGCCAGCGCCCTTCGCCCTCTTCCTGGCGCAGATCCGCCCAGTTATGCCATTTTTCACTGTAAAGGCTGCGTTCATAGGCGAGAGCTTCCGACAGGACAGGTTCATATTCCGTACTTTTCAGCAGATAGTCAAGTTTTGCCAGCCCCGGCAGAAAACCGCTGCCGCCGTGGGACATTCCGGCCAGTGCAGCCTGGGATGCCCGGTTAGGCCAGCCGCCCCCTTTTTCCTGCTTTTGGACATTGGCAG
>OATK01001835.1_pt1 | contig 11874 bp, 10 predicted proteins | sample 1516611 | NCBI WGS metagenome assembly OATK01 (sample SAMEA2579947, study PRJEB22360) | human gut metagenome | biome: human gut; feature: human-associated habitat; material: faeces | place: Denmark | collected 2008/2010 | reverse complement strand
CCAATATTACGAATAAAACACATTTCTTCATATATTTTCTCCTTTTCTTTTAATGAAATATCATAAATAAGTTATTTAATTATACACTATATTCTATAATTTGTATTGTAAAATATAGTACTATTGTTCATTTTCGTAACAGCTCAGCATTCGGCCTGGCTGTTACTACATCCGCCCATCAAAACTTGCCTTCGGTGAGGAGCGGAAGCCTGCTGCCATCACGTTTTCCCACAGTTTGCGCAGTAAATGCACGGACCTGCCTGAACTGTTACTCCGTTTCTTCCCCCCTTACAAAACAGCGTCCTATTTCCCGCAATATTTTAAGAGCTGCTCGCGCAGCTCTTATTCATGTATCTTATAATGCCCTCCGTCAGGCTATACCCCACACGCTGCCCGCAGGCTGTCCGCCGTCAGCGTTTTGGCATCGCGGATCATCTCCTCAGGCGTTCCTGTAAATACTACCTCTCCTCCGTTTTTCCCTCCATCGGGGCCGATGTCGATAATCCAGTCCGCCTGTTTTATCACATCAAGATTGTGTTCAATTACCACCAGGGTATTTCCGCGGGAAACGATCATATCAAACAGCTTCAGCAGGTTTTCGATATCAGACATATGCAGGCCTGTTGTCGGCTCGTCCATCACAATAATACGTCCTTTTTTTCCCAGGTTCTTTGCCAGCTTGATTCTCTGGCGCTCTCCGCCGGACAGCGTACTGAGCGGCTGACCTAACGTCAGGTAGGATAGTCCCACCTGCTGCATCACCTTCAGGTGCTTCCTGATTTTGGCATCCTCAAATATCTCCATTGCCTGGGAAGCGGTCAGCCCCAGCAGTTCCACGATATTTTTTCCCTGATACCTGCAGGCAAGCGCTTCCTCATTATACCGCACGCCGCCGCAGGCCTCGCATTCCGTTATCACCGGATCCATGAACGCAAGCTCGGTCACAATGACGCCTTTTCCGCCGCACACCGGGCAGGCCCCGGTGGAATTGAAGCTGAACAGGCTCTCCGGCCGGCCGTTTTCCCGGGCCAGCAGCTTCCGTATTTCATCAAAGAAACCGAGAAAAGAGGCTGGCGTAGAACGGTTGGTGGCCGTGATGGGTCCCTGGTCTATCATCACGATATCATCTTCATATTGTTTTGCAAAAACCTGGGAAATCAGGGTACTCTTACCCGAACCGGCCACGCCGGTTACAACGGTCATGATTCCCAGCGGAATGTCTGCATCCACATGCTTCAGATTGTGAAGGCAGGCATCACGTACAGGCAGGCTGCCCGCAGGACGCCGGGGCGCAGGCTTCAACGGCAGGGACTGGCGCATGGCCTTTCCCGTTAAGGTATCGGCGCAAAGCAGCTCCCGGAAGCTTCCTTCAAAGACGATCTCACCGCCGTTTTGTCCTGCCATCGGCCCCACATCTATCACATGATCCGCAATGGAAATCACATCCTTATCATGCTCAACCACCAGGACCGTATTGCCCTTGTCCCGCAGCTGCATCAGAAGGCGGTTCATGCGGCCCACATCGCGGGGATGCATCCCGGCACTTGGCTCGTCAAATATATAGGTCATGCCGGTAAGGCTGCTGCCCCTATACCGGACCAGCTTCAGGCGCTGGGCTTCGCCGCCGGAAAGGGAGGGCGTCTCCCGGTTCAGATGCAGGTAGGGCAGGCCGATATCGATCATCCTGTCCAGTCCCTCGATCAGGGTATCCACCAGCACCGATACCGTTTGATCCGATATTTGTGACAGAACCTCCCTCAGCTGCGTCAACTCCATCCCGCACATATCCGCAATGGAATAACCGTTGATTCTGCAGCGCAGGACGGCCTCATTCAGCCGTTTTCCATGGCAGGCGGTACACTCCGTTTCTGTCACCAGGCTCTGCGACTTTTCCCGGGTATGTCTGCTTTTATTGCTGATATCCCGGTTCAGGAGCTTTTTTGTAAAAAAATTGTACAGCCCGGGTACCTTCGGATCCTCCGGCTCTCCGCCGCCGTCGCGGGAGCCGTAAAGAAGCAGGTTATATTCCTCTTTTGTATATTCCCGGACCGGCTTGTCCAGGTCGAACAGGCCGGACTGTGCATACTGCTTCCAATACCAGGCGTCGGGACGGTACAGGGAATCCTTTACACAGCCTTCGTTCCAGGATTTATCCGGATCAAGGATAACCCCTATATCCACTTTTGTGACCTTCCCAAGGCCGGAGCAGGTCCTGCACATCCCGTTGGGATCATTAAAGGAAAAGTAGGACGCCGTTCCCGCAGCGGGCTTTCCTATCCTGGAAAAAAGCAGCCGCAGGCTGGCATATAAGCCGCTGATGGTGCCCACAGTGGAACGGGCATTCCCGCCCAAAGGGGACTGATCCACGATGATGGAGGCCGTCAGATTGTCGATGCGTTCCACCGCCGGTTTCGGGTATTTGGGAAGCCTTGACCTTACAAATGCCGGGTAGGCAGCATTCATCTGCCGCTGTGATTCTGCGGCGATGGTATCAAAAACAATACTGGATTTACCGGAGCCGGACACTCCGGTAAACACTGTGATTTTCTCTTTTGGTATTCTGAAGGTTACATGCTTCAGATTATTCTGGGTCAACCCGTGCACAACAATATCCGCCGTCCGGCCCACGCATTTTTTGTCCATCTCTTCCATTTGTTCTCTCCTTTGGCTTTCAGTCCCTAAAAACATCCGGAGTACAGCATAGCAGAAAACAAAATACCATTCATGACAATTTTTGCTGCGTTTTGTCCCCATGGCCCGGTTACTGTTCAGGCAGGTCTGTACACTTACTGTGACGTCCACACAAATATGCCTTAACAGCAGGCATCTATCCTGCGCGCTCCTTACCTCCAGACAGGGTTATGAAGCGTGATTTTCATCAGACATACATCGTCGCCCATCTTTATGCTTTTCAGCAGCTCCACGTCTGCCCTGCAGGAAAATGCTGTTTCAAAAAGGATCTTGCTGTACCCGGTGGTACACTGGCACCAGGTGTCCGTCTCCAGCCTATCCACCTCGGCAAGCATAGGGCAGGGACAAAAAACAAACTGTAAAAACAACTCGCCATCCTTACAGAACAGCCCGGCCGCCCTTGCTTTCCCGGAAGCCGCAAATTCATCTATGCTTGACGCCTCCGCCTTCAGCTCCTTTACAAGCGCCAGCTTTTCCTCCATCCCGTAACCGCACTGACAGTTCCTCCGTATCTGCTTCACGGTTCCGCTATCGAAGCTGCTCTCCAGGCGGTGCATTGCCGCCTTTACCCATCCTGGATTATTTTCTGCCTTTTTCTGCTGCCCGCCATATACCACTTCCCTTGCGGTTTCCTCATCGCTTTCGGCTTTGACAGCCTTATAGATTACATCTTCCTGTATTTTTCTTATATCGAACATAATTTTCTCCCTTTTATCCTGTGTAACATTCCGGTTATCTGCATTTATTTCCTTTGATACAGCAAATGTATAAAAATTGCGTAAAAAAAACCTCCTCTCCTCAATAAAAAAGATTTTTCAAACCTTCTTTATTATAGAGAGGAAGCTGTCCTGCCGACTTCTGAATTCTTGCTTTTTTCAGACCGGAATACATAAATCCATTTTCACCCTGTGGTTTTCCCTGTCGATGCTGTGATAAATATTCAATCCGTACCGCTGCGCCATTTTGCAGCCGCTTTGAGGCAACCAAACGCTGAAAATCCCCTGCAGTGTTTCAAAAATATCCCTGATTTCACCATCAAAATGATAAACCAGCCACTTTCCCCCTTTGATCCACGTTACATTATCCAGACCACAGTCCGGTTCCGCCGACATGCATATATCGCAGATACACTGCGTCGGGTCCGTAATTGCCGGATCATTAAAAAAACGCTCCGCCAGGATAGTGTCCTCCCGTAAAAGTACCTTGTATTTATCCAAAAACTGATACCAGTTCTTTTCAAGCTCCGCATAATTCCCAATAAACCGCTCATACACCACAAAAAAATCCCCCAGCTCCAAAAGCTCAATCCGGGAGGCATATTCCTCCGCGGTTTGGAAGCGGGCAATCCGATCCGGGGCAAACGGCACGGGCATGCTGCGCGTCGCAAGGGACTGCCGGAACATCGCAGGCGAGGTATTATGACGCTTTCTGAATACAGAACTGTAGTTGGAAGAGCTGTACCCGTAATCCAAACCGATGTCCGTAATCGCTTTTGTTGGATTCAGCTTCATATCCACGGCGCTCTGATCCATCCTGCAGCGTTTAATAAAGGAATAGAGAGTTTCCCCGGTTTCTTCCCTGAAGATCCGGCTGAAATAGAATTTTGTTATAAAAAAATGCGCAGCTACGGTATCCAGGGATAATTCTTCCTCCAAATGCTGTATGATATAATCAATGCTTTCGCTGACAAGTTTTTTTCTGTCCATCTATCTGCATATATCTCCGTTTCCGTGCCGAATCGTATTTGAAAATTGCTTTCCCGCCGCCAGGTTTGCCCCGGGGAATGAAATGCTGGGCTTCCTCCCGTTAAAATAACCTTTTCCCGTTATAAATATCTATATCTAATTCCTTCGCCATACCGGTCTGTTTATACGGGTTTATTTTTTCGGTTACGCCATTGCGCCTGAAAAATGAGCCTGTATTTTTAAACCAGAAGGTAACATCCGCCTTCACGCACTGCTCACGGATATCAAGCACCCAGTCATAGTCACACAGGCGTGCTTCCCGTCCCGTTTCCCCGCCGACGGTAACATGCTCCACGCCATGCAGATAGGGCGTCAAATCTATCGCCTCCAAAAGTGGCGCGCAGGCGATAAACCTCCGTTTTATCGGATAGGATAAAAACAGGGGAAGCCTGGCGTCGGCCAGTTCCTGATTTTCAACAGTACAGCCGATATTTACATTGTCATATCCTTCTCCCCAGTCCGCAGGCAGCGATACCGGAAAACGGTCAATCCGCTTTGTCAGGATTAAAAAATCTATATCTGCTCTTTCCCTGATCATGGACCAGGCTTCTTTACGCCATTCATCCGCTTCGGGAAGGAAAAAATCAGTGGCAAAACAGGTCGCAAGAATTTTGTTCCCTTTGATATTGTATTCGCCTTTCGCATTTTTCCGTATGGGCCAGTCGAATTTGTCCGTTTTTTGTATCGTGTTCTGCCCATAGCGTTTCGCATACGGTCCGTAAAAATAGCAGTTCGTACAGCCGTCGCTTGCTTTATAACAGCCGGTCCATGGCTCCCAGTTCATAATTTTCCTCCCTTTCAGATGCTTTTTTACATATTGATGTCTAATCACTTTTTACACATTGATGTCCAATCGCTCCGCCATGAAAAGTGTATCATATATCTTCATTCCGTCATAGTGACTTTTACGTTCTTCTTATTATTTCCAATGAATGTTCAGCCCGCCGTCGATATCAACAGAGCTGCCTGTTATATAGGAGGAAAGCGGCGACAGCAGCAATAAAACCACAGGTGTAACTTCTTCCGCCCGACCAAGCCTGCCGAAGGGAATCCCTCTCCTTTTCGCCTCCTCCTCTTTCCAGGCTTCAAAGCTCAATAATGATTGGGATTTTTTATATCTGGCCAGTTGACGCTCCGTATCGATTGCGCCTAAATTTATTGTATTTACACATATATCCGGCGCAAGGGCGTGTGCCAGCATACAAGCGCCCTGCTTAACCGCCGCCCGGGAAGCGCTTACCGCCGCCATATGGGAATCCGGGATATTGGCCGTTATTCCGTTGATAATTACAATTCTGGGTGCCTCTGCTTTTAAAAGCTCCTTTACTGCGGGCTTCACCGTATTCAGGACGCCGCCGACCTTAATCTCATACTGGCTGCGCCAATCCTCCGCCGGCGTTTCCAGTACTGTTCCCGTGGAGCCTCCGCCTGCGCCTGCAACAACATTTGCGCCCTCTTTCAGCAATTACAGTACGACAGCCCTTCCGATTCCTTTGCTTCCTCCGGTCACTAAGAATACCTTATTTTTCAATTGTAAATCCATATTTTTTTCATCCTTCCCCAAGCCCGGCCAAACACTTACGCAGTTCACCACCTTCAGTTTTTATATCCATCATATTCCGGCTATGAGGAAAAAGCAATCCGGCATTTATTCCCCATACGGCGATAAACATAATCAGAAACAGAATGAAAAAGAAATCCTGCCTGCACTGGCCTGCCGCACCACTTAGATATGACTTAGAGAAATCATATCTATAATGGATAATAAATCAGGGCCGGACTGCATGTGGTGCTGTCCTGTAAAAAAAGCAAAGAGAGGAAATTAAAGATGAACAGAAAGTATATGTTGGCAGCAGCAGTTCTGTCACTCACAATTACCGCGGCAGCAGGATGCGGTAATAAACCGGCGGCTGAAAGCAGCGACACAGCCTCCCCGCAGGCTGCCCCTACCACCGAAGCCACGGCAGAGGATACATCGCAGCAAGTGTACGATGATGGCGGCGGTGAAAAAAATGGAGCAAATAGTGAAGGAGCAGAAAACAATGGGCAGGAAAGCACTGTGCCCGAAAACAGGGAAGCAGGGAATGATGCAGCGGGAAATAACGAAGTGGAAAACCCGGAATTGATTTTTATCGGCGGGAAAGTAAGAAGTGTTTCCCAGGATTCTTTTGTGCTCAGCCGCACGTTATATGAGGACTCCACGGATGGGCAGGGAGCGGTTATTGTAATGCCGGAGGCCGGAAGCCCGGAGGAAGAATTAGTGACCGTCCGGTGCCTGGACTCAACAGTATTCATGCGATGGACAATTAAGGGCGGCGGTGAGGACATTAAAGAAGAGGAAGCAGCTTTTTCTGAGCTTCAGGACGGGACCGGCCTGGAAGCGCAGGGGTACTTTGACGGAGATGAGTTTATCGCAGAGAAAGTGATCATCGAAGTTTATGAATAAGGCAGGAAAATGCAGTAAAAACCGTTGCGGCATACCTTTTGGTGTATGCCGCAACGGATGATTATCCCTCTATGCTATCGGTAATACTTCAAAATCCAGCGTCCCCACCGCGGTGCCGTTCACAATAAGCGTAACCGAATGGGGGCCGGGGTAATGGTTTCTGGTGCTTACTTCTGCAAAGGAATGTTTTTTCGTATAGAGCCTCATCTCGTTTTCCTGTAAGGTTATCTCGGATATCTGGAATATTTTGCGGCTCCGCGTACCGTTTGCCTTTACATAATCAATCCCGTATTCCAGACGTATTCTGGCGGCCTTTTTTGCCACGACTGTAAAGGAAAAAGCCAGATTTCCCCCGATAGCCACACACTCATCCTCCAGTGCAAAGCCGGTAACCTTCACACAGCCGGCATCCGCAAAACCAAAGATATCCAGCACATCCCTGTTTCCCTTTTTCAGAAGCGTCCTGCACCCGTGCTTCACAATCCAGTCCGTATACTCATTTCCCCCGTACCAGTCCTTTGCCGTTTTTATGACCAGTCCAGGATGTGTTTTGGAGATATCATTCAGGTTATTTGCCACGCTTTTGCGGACATACGGAGACGGATCGGCTTTCAGCCGCTCCAGAATGCCAAGAACCGGCAACGGGTCTTTTTTAAAACTGGTCAGGGCCTGTCCCCAGGGCAGCTGCGGCCGGCAGCCCTCGCTGGAAAGACGCCGGACATGCTCATTGCCATGCCCGGCCCAGACGGCCATCTGCCGCATCATACGCTCTTCATGCTTTATGATAAATGGCCTCACTGCAAATTCAGAAGATGATAATGCGGTAAATCTTTCCAGCGCAGCCATGGACAAATCCCAATAGCGCTCTTCCTGTCCGTAGACCTCAACAAAATCCGGGAAATACATGAAAGCAAAGTCGTTATACCCTTCAGGATAACCTTCCACTACCTTATTGAGGATGCCAATCGCCTGTTCATAATCGTCCGGCAGATATCTGCCCAAATTCACAGAGATTTGCCGCATACGGGCTTTCAGCTCTAACGCTTCCCATGTCTCGTTGATAACAGCCTTTACAAAATCCTCCTCCTGAAATGAAGGATATACGGCCTTTACACGCAAAGCCAGCTCTTGGAGAGATTCGTAATTATACCTGTTTTTCAGTAGTTCCGGCATATTGCCCCCTTTACAAATGTCTATGCAGCCCTGCCCTTTTTCAGCCTATGCTGTTCGGATCATAGTCAACGCCATTATATCTGTTCTCCATGGAATACAGCGATTTATCCGCCGTTTCCTCATAGGGAATTACTTCCGTCCGGGCCTCCCCCCAGGTCTCATGGGATATCGATTCCCGTTCTCCCGGGACGGCTTCCACGGCAAACCTGTAGGATGCCAGGCCGTGCTGATTTCCCGGTTCGATCACATCCCCGTACCAGTGACCGATGGCCCGGGAGGGATCCATGGAATAGAACATCTTCACGGTACAGTCCGTCAGCCCCAGCGCCGGCTGAATGCCGACAGTCCGTCAAACAGACTTTCACATACATGTCCCACCAGGTTTAAATTACTACAGTTCAATGTATCCAACCGCTTATCATCTTCCACCACCATTAATCTTGCAGCGCAAAATAGTCAAAAGCTAAATCAGCACACCCTTTCAATAAAAGTTTATCATAATCATAGCAGGGATAAAGCCGCAGAGACTTACTCTTATCAATAAACAAACGGCTGCGATACTCATTTTCTATATAAGCCGCCATCTCATCAAAAAGATCTACGCCCCTTCCCCCCAGATAGAATACAGACGGATCAAACAAAGCATCCAAAATGGAAAATAATCTGCCCAGAACTCTTCCTTTCTCCTCCAGAACCTGCATTGCATGTACATTTTTGTTTTCCGCCTCAAGGCAGAAATCCTTCCATGATACATTTCTATTTGCAATTTCTTCAAAATCATTTAAAAAACCATTAAGCGATAGCTCAGTTTCTACACAACCGCGCTTGCCGCATTTGCATAACAGCCCTTTACTTCCAATCGGCATATGGCTGATTTCACCACCCTGATTATGGCTCCCGGTTAACAAACTGCCATTACAAATAATACCTATTCCCAGGCCCTCATCCACATGCAGGTAAATGGTATCCTGCAGAAGGGTATCCCTGTTTTCCTGTGTTGCCAAAGCCAATGCCAGTATATTTGACTCATTCGCTCCGGTAACCGGATATTTGATTCTATGCTGCAGTTCAGTAACCACCGGCTTGTCTTCAAGAAAGGCAATGGTAGAATTCAATAAGATTCCTTTATCCATATCAACAATGCCAGGAAGAGCAACCCCTACACCCAGGATTTCTCCCTGAAAGTCCGGCTCCCCTTCCAGGCATCTGCTAATGCCGGCTTCACAGGCCTCCATCATTCCGGACATGCTGTTATCCTTAACGGAAACAAAGAAAGATTTTACGATTTCCTTCTCAAAGGAAATCAATGCCGCTTCCACCTGGAATTCATCAATGATTCTTAATGCAAGATAATACTTGCGGTTATTTTTGATTGTAAGAAGTCCTGCATTTCTCCCACCACTTGATTTTTGATAGGAGGAAACCAATATAAAACCATCCTCAATCAGCTGATTGCTCAAATTGGATACCGTTGCCGGGCTAAGATCCGTTTGCATAGCGATTTCCTTTTTCGTAACGCAATCATGCATCATTAAATAATTCAGAATTTTCTTTTTATTGTTATGCCGTATCTGGGCCGCACTGTTAATTATGTTGTCCATATTTTACCAACCTTCCCTTTTATAACAGTTTTACCATATCCGGCCTTTCTTCGCAAGCATCCCTGCGCTTTGCATCCCATGCGCTTTACACTGATGTTCTTTACACAGGCGTTCTGCTCAGCCTGATGGTCTTAATTTCAAAAGGCAAAAACTTCAGATGCAGCAGTTCTCCGTCATTTTCAAGCGTTGTCCCGCCTGACTCACGAAGGTCCGACATCCATGCTTTTTCCAGGCCCTGAATCCGCACAGTCCCTTCCGTGGGCACGCCCTCCGACTCATAAATCCGCAGGATTGTTTCTCCGGAACCATCCCAGGCCATTTTGATATCGGACAGCACCAGGTTTCTTTCCCTGATTTCAAACCAGGACGTTTCTTTCCCGCTGTACCGGCTGCGTCCCTGCCATACACTGACGGGCTGGTTAAATTCCTGCGCCAGACGGATAATTTCCGCATCCTGCCAGCTTCCCATATAAGGGGCAATTAAAAATTCAAAGCTTTGCTGTCCATATTGGGAAGCAAGAGGGGTGGGTTTAATCCACACATTATCACTGTCGCCATAGGCTCTGATCAGAGTGGTTTCCAATGTGCTTCCTTCCTGCTCCACGCCGGCCACTCCGGTATTGATCAGCGCGATTCCCATCCTGCCGTCTTCCATGGCCGCAAACCGGTGGGCAGGCCATTCCCCCTTTGCCGTGGGAAGGTTGTTATAAGCATCCCTTCTGACTACGCCGAAGGGGATTTCATAATACACACCCCTGCCTCTCATACAGCCGGGAATCCGCAGCCTGATTCTCGTTGCTTCCCCTTCCCAGTCAAGCGTCAGCTTCAGGCGAAGCGCCCGCTCCCCTTTTCGCAGGGAGAACTGCGCATTCCACTTCAGGGAATTTTTCCCCTTATTCCAGGGCATTTCAGGAAAAATGCCGGATAGGGAGATACTTTCTTCCATCGCATTTTTCACTGTCTTCCCCACCTGGACCGTTCCTGTCATTGCATAAATTGAGTTTCCGGTACACGCCTCGATCTGCAGGCCGCCCAAATCCTCCTCTGCAACCAGGAAGTCGGCCGCTTTGGAAATAAAGCAGTTTCCTTCCCTGTCCTCCAGCGCGTCAATACCGTCTCTCTCGCTTAATCGAAGCCGTAAAAATTCATTGCAGATTTCATTGCCCTGCAGTTCTTCTCCGGCGACCGGTCCGTCCGATTTCCGGCACAGGTACTGCCTGATCCCTCCTGCCGGCACATCCGCCAGAAAATAGGTCTTCCCATTCCTGCTGACAGAAGGCACTGCCGTTTTGTCCGCCGCCAGAACCATCCCGCAGTCCGGAGCAGGAAGCTCCACCCATTCCCTTCTGGCCCAGGGAAGGCCGTTGCAGCAAAGGATGCTTTCCCCGTCCTCTTCCATGGCAAACGCCTTCTTCAGGGTTTCCTGAGACGTATCGCAAATATTCCGGAACCGGTCCATCACTCTCTGGTAGGTAATATCCTCATGGGAACCGGAAAAAACATCATGAAACTGGTTGATGAAAATATCCCACCAGCATTCCTCCAGGGCAGCTGGATTTTCTCCCGTCAGGAGGGCGGACCATTTTTCGGCCTCCAGAAGCATCGTCTCCGCTTTCCTGTTTCCCGGCCGGATTGGTGTCCTGAGGGCATAGGTTCCGGTAAATTCCGGGTTCAAATCCCCTGAAAGCACAGGCAGGCTGCCTGCCGATTCCTCCAGCGCCCTGCTGTATTCCCCATAGGAGGAATGCTTCCATGCCTCACCTTTTTCCGCTCTTTCCCTCACCAGGCTGCAGTAATATTCGCTGTACACCTCCTCATTCTCCAGATAGTAAACCACCAGCTTGGGGAACTCCGAATTTAAGGCATCGGCATCGGCAAACAACCGGTCCACATCCCCCCAGTTTCTGCAGAAAACAAATGCCTGGCTGTCCGGCCGGAGATTTAAGGAGGCCAGATCCCTTCCGCTTACCCGGATCCGGCTTCCGTCCAGCCCTTCATCCCAAAACAGATCATATCTTTTGTTTCCGCCGAACCGGTTGGCGTATAAATCCTTCATGCCAAACTGCTTCATGATCTGGGGAATCTGCGCATTTAATCCAAACGTATCCACCAGCCACCCGCTCTGCGGCCTTACACCCAGATTCTTTTCCAGCCATTCCAGCCCCATGCCCTGATTATGCACCAGACATTCGCCGTTGGGAAAATTCGTTTCCGCGGT
>OATK01001829.1_pt1 | contig 11937 bp, 6 predicted proteins | sample 1516611 | NCBI WGS metagenome assembly OATK01 (sample SAMEA2579947, study PRJEB22360) | human gut metagenome | biome: human gut; feature: human-associated habitat; material: faeces | place: Denmark | collected 2008/2010 | reverse complement strand
CGCTGTTCAAGGTCTGTTCTACCTCGCTGAAATCATCTATACGTTCGTGGACGGGACGATAGCCCGCCTCTTGTCTATGTATCGTTAGAAATGCTCTTGGGTTTCCCATAGTTCTCTTGTTTTTGTGTAAATATTTAGTAGTCTTTCTGCATCTCCGCGATCTTGCGTTGGAGTTTGCGCATCTGTTCCTCTTGGAGTACTTTCTTGTATTCGATCGGGACGATCTGGATGAACTCATCCACGTACTTGTTCCAGTTATCGAGCATTAATCCGGCCAGATGGCTACCGGTATGATGATAATGCTTGCGGATCAATTCATGAAGTTCCTTCCGTGAGGTGCTATCCTCGATCAAGGAAAGCTCTACCATTTCCATGTTGCAATAATAATCGAAATCACCATTCTTGTTCCATACGTAAGCGACACCGCCACTCATTCCGGCGGCGAAGTTCCGGCCTGTATTGCCTAAGACGACAACCCGGCCTCCGGTCATGTACTCGCAACAGTGGTCGCCTACACCTTCCACGACAGCGATCGCCCCGGAGTTTCGCACGCAGAAACGCTCTCCGACCCGGCCGTTGATATAAACCTCACCGCTGGTAGCCCCATATAATAAGGTATTACCGGCTATCGTATTGCAACATATTGTCTTCCGCTATAAAGGTGGAGCGTACCGGAGGCATTAAACTGATGTGTCCGCCACTCAATCCTTTTCCGAGATAGTCGTTCGCCTCGCCTTCCAACCGGAAATGTACGCCGTGAGCCAGAAAGGCTCCGAAGCTCTGGCCCGCCGCCCCCTTGAACTTGATATGCAGGGTGTTCTCCGGTAACCCGATGTTCCCGTACCGCTTGGCGATCTCGCCGGAAAGCATGGCTCCTACGGAACGATCGGTGTTGGCTATCGCGTAATCCAACGATACTTCCTGTCCGGATTCGATGGCGGCCTTTGCGTGACGGATTATATCCACATCTTTCACGTTGTCGATCGCGTGGAGTTGACGGGTGACATGATGGATGGCCTGCGTGGCGGCTTGTTCCGGTAGATGGATCAAGCGGCTGAGATCCAATAGATCATGTTTCTCGATATGATCGGAAGGTTTACGCATGAGTAAGTCCGTACGGCCAATGATATCGTCTAGTTTCGTATAGCCTAGCTCTGCCAGATATTCCCGAACTTCACGGGCGAGGAAGGTGAAGAAATTCACCAAATATTCGTGTCGGCCATGAAAGCGTTTACGTAATTCCTCATTTTGGGTAGCGACACCTACCGGACACGTGTTCATATGGCATTTACGCATCATCACACAGCCTAAGACGATCAAGGCGGAGGTGGCGAATCCAAACTCCTCGGCACCCAGCATCGCCATCAATACGATATCCCGTCCGGTTTTCAACTGTCCGTCTGTTTGCAAGCGGACTTGTCCCCGGAGGCCGTTCATCACGAGCGTCTGTTGAGTCTCGGATAGTCCTAGCTCGGGTGGGATTCCGGCGTAACGGATAGAGCTTATCGGGGAAGCCCCCGTTCCTCCTTCTGCCCCGGAGATCACGATCCGGTCCGCTTTTGCCTTGGCTACACCGGCGGCGATGGTTCCCACGCCACTCTCGGATACGAGTTTCACACTGATCTCGGCTTGAGGGTTCACGTTCTTCAGATCGAAGATCAATTGCGCCAAGTCCTCGATCGAGTAAATATCGTGGTGAGGTGGGGGAGAGATCAGAGAGATACCCGGGATCGAGTGACGGGTTCTCGCTATGATATCGTTCACCTTATAGCCGGGAAGCTGTCCTCCTTCGCCCGGTTTCGCTCCTTGGGCGACCTTGATCTGGATCTCGTCGGCGTTTACCAGATATTCCGTGGTCACGCCGAAGCGTCCGGAGGCTACTTGCTTGATGGCGGAGCGGAGCGATAACCCGTCCTCACGGGAGATGAAACGGGCCGAGTCCTCACCACCCTCGCCCGTGTTACTGCGTCCGTGTATCTTGTTCATGGCTATAGCTATCGTCTCGTGCGCTTCCCGGCTGATAGAACCGAAGCTCATCGCTCCCGTGACAAAGCGACGCATGATCGCTTCTTCCGGCTCTACCTGCTCCAAGGGGATCGGGGTGCGTTGTTTGAAGGTCAGGAAGTCACGCAAGAATATGGGGCTTTCCTTCTCATCAACCACATGGGAATATTCCTTGAATTTCTTGTAGCTCCCCAAGCGGGTAGCCAGTTGAAGCATGGAAATGGTACCCGGGTTCCAAGCGTGTTTCTCGCCATCCTTGCGGAAGGAATAAATGCCTTTATGTTCCAATAAAGAATCCGTGGGGTGGGAGAATGCGTCATTGTGCATGGCGATCGCATCTGCCGCTATCTCTTCCAAGCGGATACCACCGATGTTGCTGGTGGTTCCCCCGAAGTAAGTATCTGCCAGATCCCGGCTTAGGCCGATCGCCTCGAAAGGCTTTGCTCCCCGATAACTGCGGATCGTGCTGATCCCCATCTTGCTCATAACCTTGAATAAACCCTTGCAAATGGCTTTTACGTAATTCTTCTCGGCAGTCTCGTAATTCAATTGTATCTCTTGCCTGTCTACTAGATCATCCAAGATAGCGAAAGCCATATAAGGGTTGATGGCACTGGCTCCGTAGCCTAGTAAGAGGGCGGCGTGCATTACCTCACGCATCTCGCCGGTTTCCACTACCAGCGCTGTTTGCACCCTTTTCTGCACGGAGATCAGATGGTGATGCACGGCGCTTACCGCTAACAGGGAGGGGATCACCGCTTTTTTCTTATCTACGTTCCTGTCGCTTAGGATGATATAGTTAACGCCATCGGTGACGGATTGTTCCGCTTGCTTACATAATTCGTCCAAGGCAGCTTTCAGTCCTGCGCATCCTTTCTCTGCGTCAAACAAAGTGGGAAGCTTGACACTTTTAAAGCCCTTATACCGGATGTTACACAGGAGATCCAATTGCGTATTGGTCAAGATCGGATGGTTCAGCCGAACCATTTTACAGTGGCTCTCGGTTGGAACTAAGATATTGCTTCCCACGGCCCCGATATACTCGGTCAGGCTCATGACGAGTTCCTCGCGGATCGGGTCGATCGGCGGGTTGGTTACTTGGGCGAATTGTTGGCGGAAATAATTATAGAGGATTTGCGGACGGGCGGATAATACGGCCAGTGGCGTATCGTTGCCCATGGAGCCGACCGGTTCCGCCCCTCCCGTGCACATCGGTACGATGATACGTTCGATATCCTCACGGCTGTATCCGAACGTACGCAGTAGCTTGTCGTATTTCTCTACCTTATGAGGAATCTTACGGCCGGATTTCAACTCGTCCAATTCCACCCGGTTTTTCTCCAGCCAAGTACGGTAGGGCTGGGCGTTCGCCAGTTGTTCCTTTAGCTCGCTATCGTAATAAATCTCGCCTTTCTCGGTATCGATGAGTAAGATCTTTCCGGGTTGCAGACGGCCTTTTTCCTTGATCTCGTTAGGCTCGAAATCCATGACGCCGACTTCAGAGGCCACGACCATCATGTCATGTTTCGTGATCAGGTAGCGGGCGGGGCGGAGGCCGTTACGGTCTAGCATGCCTCCGGCGTAGCGTCCGTCGCTAAAGAGTAGAGCAGCAGGCCCGTCCCACGGTTCCATCAAGATGGAGTGATATTCGTAGAAAGCCTTTAGGTCTTCGGAGATCGGGTTCTTCTCGTTGAAACTCTCCGGTACCAGCATCGCCATGGCATGCGGCAGGCTCATCCCGGAGGCCACGAAGAATTCCAATACGTTATCCAGTGAGGCACTGTCACTCATGCCCGGCTGGATGATCGGGCGTATATCGTTGATATCCGGGATTCTGGGGGAGGATAGTACGCTCTCCCGGGCCTCCATCCATCCCCGGTTGCCCCGTATCGTGTTTATTTCCCCGTTATGTGCTAGTAGGCGGAAAGGTTGCGCCAGACTCCAAGTGGGGAAGGTGTTGGTGCTGAAACGTGAGTGTACCAAGGCCAGTCCGCTAGTGAAATAAGGTTGCGTCAGGTCCGGAAAGTAATGGCGTAGCTGCATGGATTCCAGCATGCCTTTGTAAACGATGTTTTTGGTGGAAAGAGACGCTATATAGAAATCATCCTTGGCCGGAAGGTCGGTGGCCGATACCCTTTTCTCGACCCGCTTACGTATGAGGTATAGCTTTAGTTCCAGCTCTTGCTGATCGTTGCAGCCGATGATGAATATCTGCTTGATATCCGGTTCGGTCGCTTGTGCGTCCTTTCCCAAGATTTCCGTATGAACGGGAACTTTGCGTAAGTGCATCAAGGTTAATCCCTCTTTCTCGATCTCCTCGATGAGGATACTGAGGATGCTTGCTTGCTGTTCCTCGTCTTTGGGGAGAAAGATTAGTCCGGTGCCATATTTGCCTTTCTCTGGAACCGGAATTCCTTGCAGGAGGATGAACTCATGCGGGATCTGTAATAAGATTCCCGCTCCGTCACCCGTTTTGTTATCGGCTCCCTCAGCGCCTCGATGCCTCATGTTCTCTAGTACCTTAAGGGCTGATTCGATGATGTCGTGCGATTTCTCGCCGTGGATATTTACTAACATTCCTACTCCACAAGCGTCATGTTCATAAGACGGGTCGTATAATCCTTGTCTGCTATTAAAATGATTTCTGTTTGTTTTCATTTGTTGACCTTATGTTTGCGTATAAATGATTATTGCGTCAATTTGTTTTGCAAATATAGGTATTAATGGCATAATGTGATTGCTTGTAGGAGCGAAAGAACGGAGAAAAGATAAGAATATCTTATCTAATGTTTCTATTTGTAAGTATTCACTGGGTTTATTCTTTTTATTTGAAAGATATTTGGTTGGTTAGTTTGCTAAATGAAAGATGAACTAAAAAAAGAAGCACCGTCACGTTTTGCGACAGTGCTTCTTTTTCTCCGGAAGCGCTGTCACGGATTGTGATGTCGCTTCCTATCTGTTTTATCTATCGGGATATTCTCGGATGAAATAGCGGGATAGGAATTTCCAATTATCTTGTATGATCGCCTTGCCACGTTCCGGGCTGGTAAGGCTTTTCGTTTGTGCGTCGGCCAACATGCCTCGGTCTACCAGCTCTTTCAGGAAGTAAACGCTGCAATGTTTCACGATGAAGAAAGAGAGCGCTTGCTTGGCGGCACGGTTGGCGTCGTAGAAGGGATTGTTCTCATCCTTGATCAGCTCCACGTCACGGGTGATGACTTGGGCGCCTTCCTCGGGCGTGGCGTAGATCGCCAGTTTCTTGCCTTGCCAGTCCTCGGGAAGATGGAAGTTCTCGGCGGGGATAAGGCCGGAAGTCTCCGTGATAAATGTTTGTGCGTCTTCGGTCTTGTCGAAATAGAGAAGCAGTTTGTCACCTGCGGCTTTGCGGAAAGTCTCGTATTGTTGGCGGTTTTCCTCCAGCATATCGTCGGGCAGGGTGGCAACAGACTCGTCGGCGGTGTTCTGAAATACCGCATGGTCGGGATGCTCGGCGGGCAATATCTTTGCCAGCCATTGCGGGGAGGTCAGACCTAGCAAGGAGGTCTTGCTGGTGTAGGCCATCATGCCGTGGCTGTTGACGAGCAGGTTGTTAAGCTGCTCTTGGTTGAGGTCGGGCTGCTCCTTCCAGCGGTCGTGGGCGAAGTCGCTCAGTTCCCGGGCCGACTCAGGCAGGATATAGGATTCGTAATGGAACCATTGCAATAGACGGTCGTAATCCTCTTGCCGCTCGTAGCGGGTATCAAGGGCGAAAAGCTTGGCCATGCGGGTATTCTCCGGCGCCGTGGTCCACTCTTTGCAGAACAGGTCGTAGATAAGCATGCCGGTGGATTCGTTGGCAGGGTTGTCCGGACTGACGAAAGTGCCTTTACGATAGCCGTGATACTGCTGGGTATAATGCCAAAGGAGGAAGCGCACGTCCTCAAGGTTCACCTCATCGTCGTAATAATGATCGTCCGGAGTGTAGAAGGGGAGGTATTTGCCGTATAGCTCCTTATGGGTAAGGATGAAGGCACGCCAAATCCCCGTGCCGGAGATCACGTCCTCGAAGTAGGCGGCCATGCGGATACAGATCTGCTTTGTTTCCTCGCCCTCGAAGGAGTTTACCAACTCGGTCTTCTCCATGATATCGTAGATACGGTTCGCTATTCCGGTATAATAGGAATCCACGGGAGTGCTTTGTTTATAGGGATGCAACTGCAACCAGTCTTTCGGGAAAATTTTAATGTTCTTCATGTTATTAAATGTCTTTATGCATTCAGGAGTGCAAATGTAGTAAAAATACGTTAGCTATGTCAAACGATAAGGAAAAGTTGCGGTCTTAAAAATGTAACATTTGTAGTCTTTATTGTTATCGGATCTAAACATCTTTGAAATATCGCCCCCGTACTTTCGCGTCGAAATCAAAGATGAAATAATAAGTAGTAAGATAATGGGAAAGAGTTTAAGGGGCAAAAGATTGAAAAGGTTAGGGCTTTTCTGGATGGGAGTTTTCCTGTCATTCTCTCTATGGGCACAAACAGGGGTTATCTGCGGGACGGTTACGGACGCTAAGATGAAAGAACCGTTGATCGGCGCCTCGGTCGTGATCGAGGGGACTACGGTTGGCGCTATCACGGATATAGACGGTAATTTTCGTATCGAGAACGTGAAGCCGGGTACTTATACGGTAGCCGCCTCTTACGTGTCGTACCAAACGCAAACGGTAAAGGATGTTCCGGTAGTCGCACGCCAAGAGGCGGTGTTGAATATCGAGCTTTCCGACGCTAACCTCCAATTACAGAATGTGGTCGTAGTGGCCCAACGGAAATTGGGAACCGAGATGGCCGTATTAAATACCGTACGCAAGAGCCTTCCGGTCGTGAATGGTATCTCCGCCCAGCAAATCAGTAAAACACAGGATAGCGATGCCGCCGAGGTACTACGCCGTATCCCGGGAATCACCATCGTGGACGACCGTTTCATCGTGGTCCGGGGTCTGGCGCAACGTTATAATAATGTATGGCTGAACAACGCCACGACCCCTTCCAGCGAGACGGACAGCCGTGCCTTTTCGTTCGATGTGCTTCCTTCTTCCTTGATCGATAACATGATGATATATAAGAGCCCTTCGGCCGAGCTTCCGGCGGATTTCTCCGGCGGTTTCGTACGGGTGCTGACAAAGAATATTCCCGAGGGTAATACGCTCAACGTCTCCTATCAAGTCGGGTTTAATACAAACTCCGCTTTCCGAGATTTCCAACTGACGAAAGGTTCCGCCTTGGATTATCTGGGCTTTGGCGCTGGCTCCCGAATGTTACCCTCGAACGCCCCATCTCATTTGAACGACATATCGGCAGCGGATGCGGCGGCGTTTACGAAGCGGGCGAATACGGGATGGAACGTGTGTCATTTCACGGCGATGCCGGAACAGAAACTGACGTTCACGATGAATCGTACCTTTGATATCGGTGACATGAAGATCGGTAATATCACCAGTGTGAACTATAGCACGGGCTATGATTATTACGAGATGAAAAACAACAACTACCTCTCGTATGACATGGCCAAGGATCAATCCTCATACCGTTACCGCTACGATGATGTACAATATAAGAATACGACAAAACTAGGAGCCTTGTTCAACTGGTCGTTGATGAAGGGAACGAGCAAATATGAGTTCAGGAATTTCTTCAACCAGCGTGGAACCTCTTCCTTATCGCAACGAGAGGGAACGGATTTCTACTCCGACCAAAATATCCGGAAATGGGAATCCCTTTATACCGGACGCACTACCTATTCCGGCCAGCTAAGCGGGGAGCATAAATTGAGAGAAGATATGAATAAACTGGATTGGACGTTAGGTTATGCTTTCGCCGCTTACAAGGAACCGGATCGCAAGGTGGTAAAATCTTTGGAGAGTACGACGGATGGTGATTCTCGTTATTACGTGTCCGACCCGACTCGTTATTATCAAGACTTGAAAGATAACAGCGCTTCCACCGCCTTGAATTACGAGCATAAGTTCGCCGTTTCGGAGATGTTTACCCCTGTCTTGAACACGGGGGTATATGGAGAGTTTAAGAAACGTAACTTTGATGCCCGTCGTTTTGTCTATAATATGCTGGGAAGTGGTTATGACCGTTTTGCCGAATGGGACTACAGCTCGGTCTTCTCGGACGCAAATATATCGACCGATCGTATCTATATGAAAGAGAGTACGAACAAGAGCGACTCTTATACTTCCGATAATCTGCTGGGTGCCGCTTACGTAGCCGCTAAACTGAACTGGGGAGAGAGGCTGAATGCGAACGTAGGTGTGCGTATGGAGTACTATCAATTGAAATTAGATGGTTATGAGTCGGACGGTATAAAACCGGTGCATCTGGATCAGAACGCTACGGATTTCTTTCCTTCCGTCAACATCGCTTATAATTTGAATGAGAAGCACCAAGTACGCTTGGCTTATGGACGTTCCGTGAATAGGGCGGAGTTCCGGGAGATCGTACCTTACGTATATTATGATTTCGCCTTAGATGCGAATATCACGGGTAACGTAAACTTGAAGAACGCTTATGCGAATAATATGGATCTGCGTTATGAATTTTACCCGGCTCCGGGTGAGACGGTGACGATCGGCGGTTTCTACAAACGGTTCGATAATCCGATCGAGCAAACCTATATGGAAGCGGGTTCCGGATTGCAGTACACATACCACAACGCCGATCATGCGAATGCTTTCGGCGTGGAGCTGGATATCAAGAAGAATCTGGACTTTATCGGTCTGAAAGGCTTGAGCTTCGTATTCAACGGGGCTTATATCCATAGTAGGGTGTATTTCGCCGAGGGCTCTTTCGAGCGGGATCGTGCGATGCAGGGGCAATCCCCTTACTTGATCAATACGGGCTTATTCTATCAGAATGACAACGCAGGAATCTCAGCCTCCGCCTTGTATAACTGGATTGGCAAGCGTATTGAGACGGTAGGCGTACCGAAGCAGAACCCGAACGATGATATTCCCGATATCTATGAGATGCCTCGTAACTCCTTGGACTTGAGTTTCTCGAAGAAGATCGGTAAATACGTGGAGGTCAAGGGAGGCGTAAAAGATCTATTGAACTCAAAAGTAGAATATAAACAATTCCTAGAATTAACAGAGGCTTCCGGAGAGAAACGGGAGGTCGAGCAATTAATCCGTAGCTATCGTCCGGGTGTGACCGTGAATCTAGGTGTAGCCGTGAAGTTTTAATTTGAATTCACTCATATAAACTAAATTCGTTTACTTATGAACAAGTTATTATTAAAAGGTGTGGCCGCCGCTTTCTGTATGGCCACGATGTTTGGAACAACCGCTTGTGGCGACGATGATGATCTCGTAAATGTAGAGCCGCCTGTAGAGAAAACTCAAGATGTTATATTGGAAGGTGAGATTACCTCGGATATGACCTTGAAGGCTGCTGATAACAACCTGTTGAGAGGTTTCGTATATGTGACGGATGGCGTGACCTTGACGATCGAGCCGGGAACGGTAATCAAGGGGGAGAAATCGTCTAAAGGCTCCTTGATCGTCGAGCGTGGCGGAAAGCTCATCGCCGAGGGTACGGCGGAGAAACCGATCGTGTTCACTTCCGACCAACCGAAAGCTTCTCGTACCTATGGTGATTGGGGTGGCTTGATTCTTTGTGGCAAGTCTATCGTGAATAATACGGCTGGCGAGGCTCAGATAGAGGGCGGTCCTCGTTCTTACTACGGTGGAAAGGATCCGGAAGATAACTCCGGTATCGTGAAATATGTCCGTATCGAGTTCGCCGGTTATCCATTGGAGCCAAATAAGGAGATCAATGGTTTGACTTGCGGTGGTGTTGGCCGTGGCACTACGATCGAATACGTGCAGGTCTCTTTCTGTGGCGACGACTCATTCGAGTGGTTTGGCGGTACGGTAAACGCAAAACACCTGATTGCTTACAAAGGTTGGGATGATGAGTTTGATACGGACTATGGATTCCAAGGTAAATTGCAGTTCTTGTTAGGCGTTCGCGACCCGAAGCACGCTGATACGTCCAAGTCCAATGGCTTCGAGTCTGATAACGACGCTGATGGTTCCAATAATACTCCACTTACCACTCCGGTCTTTTCTAACGTGACCTTGATCGGTCCGTTCTATGGTGAATCAGCTGGTAAAACGGAAAATGATATCTTTTATGTTACGGAAGACGCGGCTAATGGCGCTAAGGGTGGATCATTCCAAGCCGCTATGCACATCCGCCGTAACTCTTCCTTGAATGTGTATAACTCGATTTTCGTGGGTTGGCCATACGGTTTGTATCTGCAAAACGCAAATGTGGGTGCGGTTGTTAAGAATGTGATCTTCGCCGGTATGTGGGAGAATTTCAAGGATGAAACTAGCCAAAATTACTTTCAGACAGCAGACTTGAGCAACCTTACTTACGCTTCCAGCAATGATATCATCGCTAAAGATGGTGACTATACATCGATCGTAGCGGATAAGATTGACGGAGCGGATTTCTCTGATACGGCTTTGAACGACGCTTTCTTCGAGAAGGTATCTTATAAGGGAGCTTTTGATGGCAAGAATGACTGGGCCGCTAACTGGACCAACTTCGATCCGAATAACACTGAATATTAATTTAGCTTGACTTTGAATAGGCTGTGAATTTGTTTGGGGCACTGAGGTATCCGGAAAGATCCCTCGGTGTCTTTTCGCATATAATTTAGATAAGAATGTATCATGAATAAAAAGCTATTGTTATTTTCTGCTTTTATGGCGGGGGCCTCATGGACCGTACAAGCGCAAGACTTGGTTTTAAGCGAAGGACAGTATTATACCGATGCCACGCAAACCACTCCATATACGGGTCGTTATACGGAATTTTATGACGATGGTATGCTTAAGATGGAGTTATATTTGAAAGATGGCCGTCCGGAGGGAACTTACGTGATTTATTATCCGAGTGGCAAGATCGCCGAGGTGCGTTCCTATTATCATGGGATCTTTCACGGAGAATGGCGTACATATAATGAGAACGGCCAGCTGATCGGCCTGGCTTCTTATAAGGAAGGGCAAAAGGACGGCCCTTGGCGTATCTGGAGCGATAAGGGAAATTTGTTGTATGAGATGTTCTATACGGCAGGGAAGAAATCTGGTGTCTGGCGTAGCTGGGATGAGGAGGGGAATCTGCTTTCCGAGGAGAATCAATAGGGATAATTGCCGTTTACATACCGTTGTAACGCCATTTACCTCTAATGGTAAATGTTTTTTCCTCTAGAGGTAAATGTCGTTACATCAGTATGTAAACAGTTTTACCTCTAGGTGAAAATACTTTTACTTCTTGATGAAAATATTGGTAAATGTAATTAAATGGAAATCAGCATGCTTACTACTCTTCCTCTTCTCCAAAGTCGAACTCGAAATCGAATCCGTCATCCATGAATTCCGGCTCAGTGAATTGCTCCAGTTCACGACGGTCTTTCTTGGTAGGACGTCCGAGACCTTTCGCACGGTTCACGAAACCGGAGATACGGTTCATCTCCAGAATCTCATACTGATCCGGGGTTGTCACGTTCTCCAAGTAATTCGGGACGAGCTTCGCGCCCACACGATTCTCGATCAATCCGATTACCTTAAAAGAGAAGGTGATCGGCGGTTTACGCACTTGGATCACATCGCCAACCTTGATCATGCGGGAAGGTTTGATCGTTACTCCACCTATCATGATACGCCCTTTCTTGCAAGCTTCCGCGGCTATCGTGCGGGTCTTAAAGATACGGGTCGCCCACATCCATTTATCGATACGTACCTCGTTCATATCTGTATTCTCAGTCTCTTTTTATTTATTATTAAATTGATTCATCGTAATCTGGATGCCGGCGAGGCAGAAGCTCTTGATGATCTCTGTCGCACGATCCAATATCTCTGGCATCAATTGCAATTCCTCT
>OATK01001826.1_pt1 | contig 11944 bp, 9 predicted proteins | sample 1516611 | NCBI WGS metagenome assembly OATK01 (sample SAMEA2579947, study PRJEB22360) | human gut metagenome | biome: human gut; feature: human-associated habitat; material: faeces | place: Denmark | collected 2008/2010 | reverse complement strand
TTAATTTATAGGTAGGCGCAGGATTTGACGCTTACTTTTTTGCTGAATTGCCGCTAGAGAAATCCGATGGCAGTCGGCAAGAGATAGAGGAACAGGAGCATGATGAGAGCCATGGCTACTGTATAGAATAAAGTTTTTGATGCTTATGATATCGAAAATGTTATTGTTGGAAGTAGAAAACAAAGAAAGGACGCGTCTCGAAATTAATCCTCGAATAAAACGAGAGTCGCCAGTTCTGAAAAATCATGTTATAATTTTTAGGAAAACAATCATTTCGAGCGATTCGCAAAAAGGAATTTCGTTAGTATCTAAATATGGATTATATCTGCCTAGTAGAAAAGGGTTGGATAATTATGTAAGAAGGGTTTTGAGATATTACGTAAGAAAGAGGGGATGAGCTATATGAGAAAAACAGAGGAAGTACCGGCATATCATGAAATGATGCAGGAATTGTTTCAGGCCATAAAAGAATTAGGGGGGTCGGGAACGATACAAGAGATTGATGATAAAACGATTGAAATATTAGGTTTATCTCCAGAAGTATTAACAATTATGCATGGTGATACCAGTAAATCAGAAGTCGAATATAGGTTGGCGTGGACAAGAACATATATGAAAAAGGTTGGAATTTTAGAGAATTCTGCACGTGGAGTATGGGCGCTAACTACGGTAGGCCGTGAATTACAGGAAATAAATTCGGATGAAATTGTTAAAAAGGTTCGTGAAATGACCTTATTAAAGATGAAAGATACGAAAGAGATAAGTCTTGAGGATCATAATTTAGAAAATGACGGCGTTGATACACCAGATGAAATCCAGACATGGCGCGAAAAACTCAAAAATGTATTAAAAAATTTAAAACCGGATGCATTTGAACGTTTAACACAACGATTATTAAGAGAGTCTGGATTTACACAAGTAAAAGTTACGGGAAAGACTGGGGATGGTGGAATTGATGGAATGGGAATAATAAAATTGAATGGAATAATTAGCTTCCATATGCTTTTTCAGTGTAAAAGATATACAGGAAGTGTGTCTGCTGGTGAAATTCGGGATTTTAAAGGCCTGTTTATTACAACCGGTAAGTTTTCTGCGCCTGCAATTGAAGAGGCCAATAGACCTGGAGCTACTCCGATTGATTTAGTTGATGGGGATGAATTGGTAGAAAAGTTGAGAGAATTACAGTTAGGAGTTGCACCGGTCAATGACTATGTAATTGATGACGCTTGGTTTTTATCAATTTAGGCCCCGGATTTACTGGTACATCATTTACATAGACAGTATTTATCAACCGGACAGCATCAAGCATTTAATCATAAGCAATATAAAAGGGTAAATATATGAAAAACATACAAAAAAACACAATCCCCAAACACAGAAAACTCCATCTGATATTCAGATTCCTCCAGGGATCCAAACTCTATTTTGCCGCGGCCGTAGCCGCATCCCTGGTATCAACCATATTAAATGCCCTGACACCGCAGATTTTTCGCTTCAGCATTGATGAGGTGCTCATGGGAAGCAGCGGAACCAGCGGAAGTTACCTGTCCAGCCACCTCTGGGTTCTGGCGCTGATGATTGTGGCGGTGGCAATCGCCTCCGGTATTTTTACCTACATCAGCCGTACCAATACAGCCAGGGCAGGGGAGAATTTTGCTAAAAATTTGCGGGATACATTATTTATCCATGTGCAGAAGCTTCCCATGAGATGGCATGACAGGAACCAGACAGGGGATATTATCCAGCGGTGTACTTCTGATGTGGAGGTGATACGCGGATTTGTGGTTACCCAGCTTCTGGAGGTGTTCCGCACGGCCTTTCTTGTGCTTACGTCTTTTGTCATGATGTTTTCCATGAATGTGAAGCTTTCCTGCATCGTTCTCCTGTTCGTGCCGGTTGTTGTGGTGTACTCCACTGTGTTTTACCGGCTGATAGCCAAGCGGTTTACCACTGCGGACGAGGCAGAGGGAGAACTTTCCACGGTCGTGCAGGAGAATGCAACAGGAGTGCGCGTGGTGCGGGCATTCGGACGGGAACAATTTGAGATGGAGCGGTTTGACAAGAAGAATAATGCCTTTGCCAAGCTGTGGATTCGTCTGGGGACGTTATCAGGACTGTATTGGGGGATTGGGGATCTGATAACAGGGCTGCAGGTGATTGCGGTTATTATTTTCGGAGTGGTGGAAGCTGTGAATGGTTCCATATCGGTTGGTGAATTTGTGGCGTTTGCGGCTTACAATTCAACGCTGGTGTGGCCAATCCGCGGCCTTGGGCGGATTCTCTCTGATATGAGCAAGGCTGGCGTTTCGTTTGAACGTGTGGATTATATCATACGCTCCCAGGAAGAAGCCTATGGAAAGACAGATGAAAAAGGAGGGAAGGAACGCGAACATTCCAGCGGAAAGTATGACATCTCCTTCCAGCATGTATCCTTCGGATATGAGGAAGGAAAGGATGTGCTCCGGGATATTTCATTTACAGTTCCGGAAGGCAGCACCTTTGGGATTCTGGGCGGAACGGGCAGCGGGAAGTCTACGGTAATCCAGCTTCTTTCACGGCTCTATGAGCTGGAGGAAAACAGGGGAAGCATCTGTATTGGCGGAGCTCAGGAGAAATATAGGAATGGTATTGCAGGAACCCTTTTTGTATTCCAGGACAATCCGGGAAAATATAGCGGCTTCCGTACCAGGCGCGTCTCTGGAGGAGATTCGGTACGCGGCTCAGATTGCGTGTATTGACGACGCCATTATGAGTTTTCCGGATGGATATGACACTCTTGTAGGGGAACGGGGAGTTACTTTGTCGGGAGGGCAGAAGCAGAGGATTGCTATTGCCAGAATGCTGCTTCGGAAAGCTCCCATTATGGTGTTTGACGATTCCTTATCAGCAGTGGATTCCCAGACAGATTACCGCATCCGCTGCGCGCTGAAGGAACATATGAGGGAGGCTACGGTTATTCTGATATCCCACAGAGTGACATCTCTTATGGGCGCGGATGAAATCCTGGTACTGAATCAGGGAAAAATAGAAGAACGCGGAACCCACGGGGAACTGATACGGAGAAATGGAATCTATCGCAGGATTTATGAAATACAGATGAGCCGTGATGACAGAGACCTGATGGGACAGGATGAAAAGGATAAAAAGAATAAAAAGAATAAAAAGGATAAGAAGAGTAAAGAGGATAAGAAGAAAGAGGATAAGATGGATGGGGGGATAATCAATGGCAGCATATGAAGAACAGGAGTATAACAATCCCTTCAGCTTCCGCATATGGATGAAGCTGTTTCCGTTTTTCAAGCCGTATAAGAAGTTTTTCGCAATTACGCTGGGTCTTAATATTCTGCTTGCGGGAGTGGATATCCTTGTGCCTCTGTTCCAGAGCTATGCCATTGATACATTCATTATCCCGGACCGTTTGGATGGGCTTGGAGTATTTACCCTGGTTTATATTTCTGTTATTGTGGCCCAGACTGTCTGTGTGTATGTGTCGGTTCACGCGGCTACATCCATAGAGATGAATGTGGGAAAGGATTTAAAGAGAGCGCAGTTTAAACATTTGCAGACCTTGTCGTTTTCCTACTATAATACGACTCCGGTGGGATATATCCACGCCCGGGTGATGAGTGATACTCTGAGGATTGCGGGGATGATAGCCTGGGGCCTGGTGGATATGTTCTGGGCCCTGATTTATGTGGTCAGTGTGTTTGTGATTATGTTTATGCTGAACGCGCAGCTGGCATTTATCATCACCATGATTGTTCCGTGTATTGCCCTTTTGACCGTGTATTTCCAGAATCGGATTCTGAAATGGAACCGGAAGGTGAGGCGGATTAATTCCCAGATTACCAGCGCTTACAATGAAGGCATTACCGGGGTTAAGACGTCAAAGAGTATGGTCATTGAATCGGACAATGAAAAACGCTTCTTTGAAAAGACATCGGATATGCATCAGGCGGCGATCCGTTCGGCTAAGCTGAATGCGGTCTATATTCCGGCTATTTTGTTTTTCAGCTCTGTGGCCTCAGCTGTGGTGTTGGCAAAGGGCGGCTATATGGTCCAGGAAAATATCATTAAACTAGGGACGCTGTCTGTATTTATCTCGTATGCGGTTGTTATATTTGAACCCATACAGCAGCTTGCCAGGCTGCTGGCGGAGTTGATTTCCTGTCAGGCAAATATTGAGCGGGTGATGGATCTGCTGGAACAAAAGCCCAATGTGGTGGACAGCACCGAGGTGCTCAGGAAGTACGGAGACGTATTTTCACCCAATAAGTGTAATTGGGAAAAAATCCAGGGAGACATTGTGTTTGAGGATGTTTCCTTTATGTACCCGGACGGGAAGGAATATGTGCTGGAACATTTTAACCTTCATGTGCCTGCCGGCATGAATGTTGCCATTGTGGGTGAGACAGGGGCGGGAAAGTCTACCCTTGTGAACCTGGTGGGGCGTTTCTTTGAACCGACAAAGGGAAGGATATTGATTGACGGCGTGGATTACCGGGAACGGTCGCAGTTGTGGCTTCACAGCCAGATTGGTTATGTGCTGCAAAATCCGCACCTGTTTTCGGGAACTGTGCGGGAAAATATAAGGTATGGCCGCCTGGATGCATTGGATGAAGAGATTGAAGAGGCGGCCAGGAATGTGTCTGCGGATATGGTTGTGGCGAAAATGGAAAAGGGGTATGACAGCGATGTGGGTGAAAGCGGAGGCCTGTTGTCCACAGGCGAGAAGCAGCTGATTTCGTTTGCGCGGGCAGTTCTGGCCAATCCTGCCATTTTCGTTCTGGACGAGGCCACCTCCTCCATTGATACCCAGACGGAAAAACTGATTCAGGATGCCACCAACCATCTGCTGAAGGGACATACTTCCTTTGTGATTGCACACCGTTTATCCACAATCCGTCAGGCTGATTTGATATTGGTTGTAAAGGACGGGAAAATCATAGAGCGGGGCAGTCATCCGGAACTGCTGGAGCAAAAGGGATATTATTATGAACTGTATTCCAGGCAGTTTGAGGAAGAGGAGGCTATGAAGGTGTTCGCAGGGGCAACGTTCGCGGGAGAAACAGATTGGGAATCAGTATGCCAGCCATAAATAAGGAGAAAAAATGAGACTTCAAGAAGCGTGTGTCCGGTTTAATAAATTAGCAGGTATCAGATTTGAGGAATTGTTCAGCCAGAACGATATGAACATGATTATCATTAATAAAGGGAAAACAGGCCAGCTTTTGGAGCTGGCCCTGGGAATGCATTTGTCCAGCACAAATCTGGATTTTGATGATGGGGAATTGAAAACTAACAAGTGTGATAATGCGGGTAATCCAAAGGAAACGGTTTTTATTACACAGATTAGCAGTGTGATCGATGAACTTATTCAGGAGCGCCCCTTTGAGGAAACGCATTTGTACGAAAAAATCAGCAATATTTTATATGTGCCGGTCTGTAAAGACGGCAGTCCCAAAGACTGGATGTTTTTGCCCAGCATCCATATCGATCTCAGTTCGCCCCGGTATGCGCAGCTTCGGGATATTTGGCGTTCAGATTACTACTCCATTTGCAGGCAGCTGAGGATGCACATAGAGACAAGCCCGGATAGGCGTATACATACATCCAACGGACAGCATATACAGGTGCGGAGCAAGGATTCAATGCCGTATCACCCTATTTATTCCGAAGTATATGGCCGTTATGTTTCAAATAAGAACCATGCGTTCTATTTCCGTAAGGAGTTTGTTTATGATATCCGCAGTATGAGCAGATAGGTATGGGTACCGGAACATTTGTCAGGAAGGCCGAATCCGGCCTTCTTCTGCCGGCCTTGCCGATTCCGGCTATTCACCGCCGGCCCGTTTTTAATATACGTCTGCTCCGCACCCCCCGCCTTTTATCCTGCTACCCGCCCCCCGCCGGTCAATACTCCACATGCATCACTATATTTTGTGGATAATCTCCATATGATTTTCCGAAAATGTTGATTCCGCCCACATGTTTTGCGTCCTTTTTAATTTCTATCTTAAAAGAGATATAGGGCTGGGCTGAAAGCGCAAGGGTATCAATGTTGATTTCTTCTGATTTCATCACTCCGTCTAAATAAGTTCCGCTCCCATCCACGCTGATTGTTTTTAAAAGACCGAATTGTGTGTTTCCGTCTGTCCACCAGATCGGTGTCAGTTTTCCGTGCCTTCCTCCAAAATCACCAGGAGAGGTATAGGTAAGAAGTTCTCTGTCATTGATGGAAAATGTAATGTCGGAGGGCCACACATTCCGGTATCCAGGTGCCTCGGAGCAGATTTCCAGGCTGAATGATACATAATTTGGATTTTTGCCGCTGATGAAATGGTTCGGGAAGCGGTATTCCACAAAACCCCTCTGGAACCAGATTAACTGTGCCGCGCTTCTGCCGGGTGAGTAAAAAGATTTTATATCATCGCAGGAATCAATGTAGGTTTCCTCGTTTACCATTCCGCAGGTCGGATGAATCCTGAAATCGTAATAATTCCCAATGGGCATATCCACGCTGAATGACCGCCGCTCCTTTTCCTGGGGGGAAGTGTTGATAGACAGAAACACATCCTCTGCCCTGGAACTGCATACTTTTTGGGAACCCCGGACGCCCGGAAGCATCTCTGTATTAATCAGATTGGCTTCTTCCAGCATATTCACATGAAATGCAGCCGATGAAACAGGAATCGTAAGCTCCTGCGCCAGTTCCACGATATTCATGGACTTATGTTTTAACAGCGCCAGCATCCGGATTCTGACTCTGGATGAAAGTGCCTTCCCAAGCCGTTCAAATAATTCATAATTCTCTTCCGAATCAATGTCAAGTACAATATGCCGGTCTATCTTTTCTTTTTCATTTGCTGATTGCCGATTCATAGATACCCCCCGCAGCTGACTTTTATGCATAGCCAATTTTTACACATAGCCGACTTTTACACACATACAACTTCCTGCATAGCAAACCTTTTTCAGCCATACCCATTCAGAATGCTTTATTGTATTATTATATCGGGTGTAAAAGTAAAAAACAAGGAGATAGAATGTTAATTCTGCCATTTGTTACAGTAATACTGTATTAATCAAACCACACCAAAACATTAATTTTGGAAATATGCACAAATAATTTATTATTATACCCATAATATATTGACATTTTGTACAATAAGTGCTATTTTAAAGGTACATTAAAACTGCAAGTAAAGATGTGAGGGTGCCATGACAAAATTTTATAAAAAAGGATATCCCAGACCACAGTTCGTGAGGGAATCATTTTTCTCCCTGAATGGAGAATGGAACTTCAGATTCGATCCCCGAAAGGAGGGAATCAAATGCGGATGGCAGAATGGATTTGAAGACCGTAAAATTATCGTTCCGTTTTCGTATGAAAGTCCGGCGGGCGGAATTGGGGTACAGGATGAATGCAATGTTGTCTGGTATTCCAGAAGCCAGTCATTTGAACTTCACGAAGGGAAAAGAATCCTTTTAAACTTTGAAGGATCGGATTACCGGACGGAGCTCTGGGTCAATGGAATTTATATGGGAGTTCACGAAGGCGGATATACCAGATTCACCTTTGATATTACCGAAGCACTGAAAAAAACGGGGAATCAGCTGGTCTGCCGCATTGAAGATACCTATTCAACCGTACAGCCCAGAGGAAAACAGCGGTGGCTTAAACAAAATTATGACTGCTGGTATACCCAGACAACGGGAATCTGGAAGGATGTATGGGCAGAAGAAACTGACAGCAGTTATTTAACAGCCCTTTATTTAACACCTCTCTATGACGAAAATTCCCTGGAAGTTGATTATGAACTGAATTTATGGAAGGACAGCTCTGATTCATTTGAAATTGAAACCATTATTACATTTGAGAATTTTACCATTTATTCCGGAAAAGATAAAGTCATAAAAAATGCGTTTTCCAAAAAAATCTCTCTTGTTAATGATGAAATCAAGTGGAAAGTAAGATACTGGTGTCCTAAATCACCTAACCTCTATGATGTATGCATCAGAATTTATAAAAATGGGAAGGTAATTGATGAGGTTGGTTCCTATTTCGGTTTACGGAAAATATCCACTGATTCCGGCAGAGTAAAACTTAATAACATGGACTTTTATTTAAAGATGGTGCTGGACCAGGGCTACTGGGAATCGTCCCTGCTGACCCCGCCGGATGAAGAGGCGCTGATTCTGGATATTAAAAAAATACTGGAATATGGATACAACGGAGTGAGGAAACACCAAAAGATTGAAGACGAACGCTTCTACTACTGGGCTGATGTCTATGGTCTTACTGTCTGGTGCGAGGCGCCTTCGTTCTATGAATTTGACCGCAGGGCCATTGAATGTGTGACAAAAGAGTGGGTTGACATTGTAAAACAGCATTATAACCATCCGTCCATCATTACCTGGGTTCCATTTAATGAATCCTGGGGGATTCCAAGAATCCTATGTGATAAAAAACAGCAGGTTTTTACGGAAGCCATTTACTATCTGACGAAATCCCTGGACGCCACCCGGCCTGTCATCAGCAACGACGGATGGGAGCACACGAAATCCGATATCATAACACTTCATGATTATGCGGAATATGGGGAGGATCTTCTTAGCCACTGGACGGATTGGGAACAAAACCTGTCCAATACCCAATCCTTTAACGGGGAGCGCTATGCCTTTGCCGGCGGCTTCCGTTATGAGGGACAGCCTATTATTTTAAGTGAATTTGGCGGAATCGCTTTCTGTAAGGATGAAAAGGCGTGGGGATATGGGAACGCAGAAACATCAGAAGGCAGTTATCTGGAACGGCTGAATAGCCTGACAGACGCGATATATAGTATGGATTTTATCAGCGGATATTGTTACACACAGCTGACCGATGTAGAACAGGAACAAAACGGACACATGGATATGAACAGACGGGACAAAGTGGATGCCGAAAAAATAAGAACCATTATACAAGGAGGAAGAAAATGAGAAAGAGATTATTAGCACTTGGACTGGCAGGAATCATGGCGGCATCAGCTGCCTTAACCGGATGCTCCGGTTCCAATGGAGCGGCAGAAACAAAAAGTGAAGCAGCCCAGACAGAGGGATCTGAGGGCGGAAAAACAGTAATTACCTTTTGGAACGGTTTTACGGGTTCTGATAAGGACACCCTGGAAGCACTTGTTCAAAAGTACAATGATACCAATGATAAAAACATTGAAGTACAGATGAATATAATGCCCTGGGACAGCCTTTACCAGAAGCTCGCCACGGTACTTCCGGTAGGCGAGGGGCCTGATATCCTGGCATTTGCTCCGGAGCGCCTTGGCACGTATGCGGAACCTGGTGCCCTGGCGCCTGTTGACGATGCTTATGCAGATGGAATCATTGATGAATCAGTGGTGCCCGATGCGCTGAAGGACAATTTAAAGTGGAAGGGGACCTATTACGGCGTACCCATGAACTTTGCAACCCTTCTTTTATATTACAATAAAACAATCTTTACAGAAGCCGGATTAGACCCGGAAACGCCTCCTGCAACCTGGGATGAACTGGAGCAGTATGCAGAGCAGATTGTGGAGAAAACAGGAAAATACGGTTTTGACATGGCGGTTAAGGAGACAACCCCAATGTGGTGTATCATGCTGTGGGGAAATGGCGGAGATTTCATAAAAGATGGAAAAGCTGTTTTCAACAGTCCTGAAAATGTGGAAACCATCACCAGGTGGGCGGAAAATATCCGTGACAAGAAATTTGGTCCGGAGGTTTTAACCGGAGGTGAAATTGACAAGCTGTTTGAAAGCCAGAAGCTGGCCATGTACTTCTGCGGGCCATGGGCAACCACCGGATTTAAGAACGCAGGCATTGATTTTGGTGTTGCGCAGGCGCCAAAGGGACCAGAGCAGCAGGTTACACAGGCAAACGGTGTTGGCATGTTTTTAACTGCATCCAGTAAGAATAAAGAGGCGGTTTACGACTTTTTCAAATACTGGAATTCTGTTGACACACAGGTTGAGTGGTGCCTGGGAACAGGATTTCCGCCTGCAAGAACTGATATCGCGGACGATGCGCGTTTAAACGAAAATCCATATATCAAAGAATTTGCAAAACCGGCAAATGAGAGCCAGATGTATTTGCAGCAGTTAACTAACTTTGCAGATATTGAGAATCAGGCTATTACTCCTGCATTTGAAAAAATTCTTCTGCAGAACGCAGATGTAAAAGAATCCCTGGATGAAGCAAATGACATCATTCAGAGCATGCTGGAATAGGACCCTGTAGAGGAGAATGTAAATGATGAAAACTTCACTGGAAAGAAAGAGGGAAAGAGCCGGCCTTTATTTCGTTCTCCCCTCCATGACCATTTTTACCGTATTCGTATTTATTCCGCTGATTATCGCTTTTATATTCAGCTTTTTCAAATTCGACATGATGTTCCAGAATTTCCAGTTTCAAAAGCTGGGTAATTACGCAAAGCTGGCGGGTGATAAAAAGTTTTGGAATGCCCTTTTTAATACGGTTTATTACACCGCCTTCACGGTTCCCGTGCAAATCGGGCTGGCTCTTGTGACGGCGGTTGCGGTAAAAAGAAAGGGATGGCTGAACGGATTTTTTAAGTCTGTTTATTTTATCCCCGCCATCTGTTCCATGACTATTGTTTCCATCCTATGGAGTTTTCTGGTTAATCCGGACATCGGAATGTTCTGCTACTGGGCAAAACTCCTTGGTTTCAACCCAATCAATGTTTTGAGCAGTCCCACATGGGCTATGCCTACGGTCATTCTTGTCAGCGTATGGAAAAATTTTGGTTTTAATATGGTCATCCTTCTGGCAGGATTAAATGGAATTGATGAGTCCTATTATGAGGCCGCCAATATTGACGGCGCCACCGGATTCCAGAAATTCAGGGGAATCACCATCCCCATGCTGATGCCGACGTTAAGTTTTACGGTTGTGAACTGCATCATAGGCTCCTTCCAGGTATTCGACCAGGTATACATCATGACGAAGGGCGGACCTTTATTTAAGACACAGACACTGGTGCAGCTTATATACAGCATGGCTTTTGATTCGTTCAACATGGGCTACGCGTCCACCATTGCGGTTGCGCTGTTTATCATCACCTTTATTATTTCAGTATTCACCTTTAAACATATGACAAAAGGTGAAGAAGATTTGGGCTGACGGGAGGAATACACATGACGCGGACAAATAACATTTACCGGAAAAATGCCGGGAAGATCATTATAACCATCCTGCTTGCAGCCCTGGCCTTTATTGTTCTGTACCCGTTTATCTGGATGCTGGTCACATCATTTAAACCGGAAGCCGAGATTGTATCCTATCCGCCAAAGCTGTTTTCGGGAAGGTTCAGTCTGGATTCCTATATCAATATCTGGAAGCGGGTTCCATTTTTAAAATACTACCGCAATACCATTATTTTCTCCACAGCAGTGACCGTTACATCGCTGGTGTTTGACACCATGGCAGGTTATGCCTTTGCCAGAATGAATTTCCCCGGAAAAAACATTATGTTTCTTATGGTTATGGGAACCATGATGATTCCCTTCCAGGTAATCATGGTTCCGCTCTACATTGAAATTTTTAAATTTGGCCTTATCAATACGTATCCGGGACTGGTCCTTCCGCGGGCAACCAATGCCTTTGGTATTTTCATGATGCGCTCCTTCTTTATCTCCCTTCCCAAAGGGCTGGAAGAAGCCGGACGGATTGACGGCTGCACGGAATTCGGGATTTTTAGGAAAATCATGGTTCCGCTGTGCAAACCGGCCATTGTATCCCTGTTCATATTTCATTTTATGTATCAGTGGAACGACTTATTGTATCCGCTGCTCCTGACAACGGATGATAATATGAAAACCCTTCCCTCTGGTCTTGCCACCTTCATGGGAACCCATGTGGTCGAATACGGTATTATTATGGCGGGCGC
>OATK01001808.1_pt1 | contig 12035 bp, 14 predicted proteins | sample 1516611 | NCBI WGS metagenome assembly OATK01 (sample SAMEA2579947, study PRJEB22360) | human gut metagenome | biome: human gut; feature: human-associated habitat; material: faeces | place: Denmark | collected 2008/2010 | reverse complement strand
CTTCGGAAAATATTATAATTGAAGAAAACGATTCGGAGGGCGCATCCCATGGCTCATGTTGGAGAAATTTTGGCAGAACTGCGTAATGACCGCGAGCTGTCACAAAAGGAACTTGGGCGTGTGCTTCATATTGGGGGAGGTACGATATCCTGCTATGAGCGGGGTAGCAGCCTTCCAAATTCAGACCGAATCGCACAGATCGCAGATTATTTTCATGTGACAACAGACTACCTGTTGGGAAGAACTTCCTATAATATCTCACCAGACTATTTGGCAGAACCCATCTGTGGCGAGGTCACAGTTCATGATTTTGTAGAACTGCTCCGGGAGATTCCGGAAGATCGCCGATACGCCTTATATCTGCTAGCAAAGGACGCCCGCATAAATGCGACCCTGAAAAAACAAATGGAACCATAACAGAGGACAGGAGCTGCCGATGATCCCTTCTATTATCCTTGCAATCGAAGATGATGACGACCGAGAATTTATGACGGGGCTCTATAAACAATATCAACGGCTCATGTACAGAGAAATTTTGAAGATCGTACAGGAGACCTGGGACGTGGATGACATCATGCAGTCCCTTTTGGTAAAGTTGATTGACCGAATTGCACTTCTGAAAACGTTGGATCGACAGCGCCTGATTGACTACCTTGTAACCGCTGCGCGGAACACGGCACTGAATTTCCGCAGGGACAACAAGGCTAAGTACTTTGAAGAACTCACGGACGAGCAACCGTCGCCGGAGGACACCGAGGACGAATTGATTCGGAAAGAAGATCTCTATCGTCTGGCAGATGTGTGGAATACGCTGGACGAAAAAACGCAGTATCTGCTCAGAGCAAGATATATCTTAAATAAAAGTGGGAAGGAAATTGCCGCTGATCTGAAGATGTCCCCGGACAATGTACGGATGGCGATTGTCCGAGCGAAGAGGAAGGCCAAAAAGGCAATGGAATCAGAAAAAGATTCCCAAGGAAAAACATGACCGACAAGGAGCAGGAAATGGACGGAGAAAATTCTCCGCCCATTTTTTGTTGCACATTGCCATTTCAGAATGTTTTTATATATAGAAGGATGGAAAAGCTTCCTTCAAAATTGAATGAGGAGTGAGGCGATATCGAAAGCGAATGGCGAAATCTTAAAAGAATGGGGGGACGCAAAAGGACATAATTTCAGCTATAGTATGTCTGTTTCGGATATGAAAATTATTAGGAGGTTATTAGAAGTGAAAAAGCGAATTGTCAGTTTCGTCATGTGTGCGCTCATGTGTTGTGCAATGTGTGTTTCTGCATTTGCAGCAGATAATCCTGTAGTTGTACCGAGTTTTCAAGGAAACAAGTATTTAGGAACCTCTGATGATATGGAATCTAGTCTATCTGTTACGGACTTTCGTGAATCTGCAGCAAATGTTTTGAGAGGAAATTCACCTCTATTTAGGATGGATGTAAAATTTAAAGATCTTGTTGGTTCAAACGAGCAAGATGACTGGAAATATTTTACATCAGATGATATAACCAAGGGAAGCCTTAAAATTTCAGGAGTGCTTGGAAGTACAAGTTCTCTTTGCAAAGAAACAGAAGTTGGATTCGCTCTTTATAATGCAGCGAATGACACATATGACTCTGTTTCTCGGGCTTACTTTGATAATAATATTTATAGCGAGGCATATTTTACTTTTTTTGACATCAATACAAAATATTATGGATATGCGGAAAAAGTCAATTCAGGAAATTATTATATTTCAGGATATCTTGAGTTCTGGGACTCCGATGAGTATTAATGAGCAGCAATGAATAAATATATTGAAAAAAAAGCGGTCGCGTTTATATGTGTGTTGACTTTAACTATTAGCTGTAGCATCGTTTTACCTGGGTGTAGTGAGAAAAACAAATATACTTTTGATGGTGTACCAGAAGAGTTTACTGTGTGCCTTGAAAATGCTTTGGACGCACTAAAAGAAAGCGGAGCAGCATCTGTTCCATTTTCATATTTTCCAAATGAAGAATTGAAGTCCGCAAGGGAAGGCGCTAACGGAAACCTTATAAGTTATACTATTGATTCAGCTCAAAAGATAAATGATAATCTCTATGCATATGAAGTAACAATGGAATTGGCAGAGACACCTGGGGAAAAAGATGTCTATTATAAATTCGTTGGGAATATAGATGGTGAGATTTTATATATCGGAAATCCAAATTGGGTGCCAGAATCTATCGGAGAGAACTATGAGAGTGAAGATTTTCAGAATCCGATAGGAGAAAACACCCTTTCTTCAGGGGCTGTAATTTTTGAGTGAGCCAAAATTTCAAAAGTAATTCAAAAAGTGATGTCTGAAAGAATGAAAGCTAGTCTTTGAAGATGTCGGCCAGAGCATAATTTGCTCTGGCCGGCATCTTTCGCGTAATTGAAAAAATTTAAGCGCTGACATCAAGCTAAAAACTGTGACAATAGAAGTCACCCCATACGGTTAAGTTCATTCAACTTGATAAGTATCAAATTAACATTTGTTTCCATGATCGAGAAAAGCTGTACTACATCAGACCCGTGGCTTGCAAGCTCAATACGCAAATGGGATGCAATTGAAGTCGATCAACCGGGCAGTAGTAACCTGCTCGGTTGATTTGTATTTGGAATATCCAATTATCTTAGTAATTGCTTAGGCCTCTACTGCGTTTGTAAAAGGCTTGAGTTGAGGTTGGAGCATATCCTGAATTGATGTGAAAAGGCCAACCACAGTATCTGCTGCATTTTCAGACGATTCTTTGCTTTTGAGACCATCTCTTAAAACAGATTCCAGAGGAGAACAAGCTATAGGAAGAATTGACTTAATTACAGTTTTCCAGAGTTGAACTAATGCTTCAAAATCAGAATTGTCTTTGAATACAATCGCCCAATTATCCCGAATTTTCTTCCCTATAACGCCCTCCATGCATCTTGATACAGTATACAAGAATAGCATTTTTGAACCACGTTTGGATAGGTATTTATGTTGCTTTTCTTCACTGTCAGTCCTATTATCCGCTTTTTGCTGCAACTCCAGCTTATACGAATCAATAGATCGAGCAAGGGCGTATGTAAAAATGATATGTTCGGCTGTCAAGTTTTCAGGGAAAATACTACTGTACAAATGATCATTGCTCCACAGATCGTTCTTCGAGTTATATGCAGTAACACAGTCTCCATGGAATGCCAACAAGGCCTGCGCGACAACATAAGGGTCCAGAATTTCTTTGCTACGAGAGGGTCTAACATTTCCACGACGACCACCACTATAGTATAGTTTTGTATATGGTGCAAATTCAGCACGAAGACGGTTCTGTGTCTTATCATTGCTTCTTAAGTCAGAAGGTAGGATCTCATTTTGTTTATTATTGTTATTGATTATGTCGTCAATAATGTTTGCATCATTACAAACAATAAAACGAATTGGAATCCACGCATCCTTTAGTGTTTCTACGCTACTTATTGCACCCGTTGTTTGCGCTCCGTTGATAATTGTAATACCTGAAATCGTCAGATCATCTTTCCCTTCATGGGGCGCTACATAATCATTTACCAGCGCAGTAATCCCGTTATTATATGCCCAGAAGTTTCCTGGCTGCTGATCAATGGTCTCCATGATACCCAAGTTGATTTTATTTTTCTTTTTGCCGGAACCTAAATAGGTTCTTGGATTACCAGAGAAAATGTCATCCTTATATGTTGCATATTTCTGTTGCAGCCATTTAGCAGAAACCGCAGTGACATATGCTCTCCATTTATCTCCTGTAAGCTCGAATCCAACTTTTGGGGTTTCTACATCGAGAGTATCCGTTACGGCAATTTGTTTGCTCGCAGCGTTATACCATTTTTCAATGGTTTCATTGCCAACTTCTACGGCAAAGATTTCTACTTCATTCTTTGGAAAAAGAGTTTTAAGTAGTGCCCTGGCACTCGTCTGCATTGCGGTAAGTTCTTCTTTGATTTGAGGATTGTTCTGTTCGTTCAAATTGTGAACATACCAAAAATAGATGGTACTAACAAAATTATTTTCAATGGAGGACTGGAGCAATCGCACTTGTTCACGGATTTGTTCAGGAACCTCGTCAGGATTCTGAGCAAATACCCATGTTGCAGCAGTATTTAGATCACTTGCCTTGTTACCCGGTGCAAGATTCGCTTCCTTTGGGGTTTGCTTCATGTATCCTTGGGCAACTACAGCCACGCCGGTATCCTGATCCACATAGATCAAATCGCATTTTTTGTCATTTCCGCCATCAGTTAATGCGTCGCTGGCCACGGAAATAATATCTGATATTTCGAATCTGAGTTGCAAGGCATATAGCAGCAGAGCATTATTACCATATTGTGCTGTCAGATCAGACCTTGCTTGGAAATCTGCTATATAATTCATTTGTGCCATCCTTTACTTTCTGGTTGGTAATGAGCAAAGCAACAGAGTTCCCTTACTTATTCTGTTGCTTCACTCTCGTATTTCAGAATTACTCGATAAACATGGACTTATCCGAAAAAGATGACGGATAGGACATCGGCATAATCCAACGGTTGAATACAACGATATATGCATAAACGGAGCCTTTACCAAACCGCTCATGATTTAGTGTCTTTCCGTCAGATTCCATAAACACCTCATCTGGCAAGCCTCTCAGATACGGCAGTTCCATTGTTTTTGTTTGGCAACCTGGGAAAGACGCCATCAGACCAACAATCTGTCCAACACCAAATGCCACATGTCTGACCATAGCTCCAGGAGGGACAATCGGCGCAGTAGCCACTGTTCGCTTTATGCCGGTTCTGACCTCTTGTGCTCGTTCTGCCACAACGGTATTGATGTGCTGCTTCCAATCGGGAGCATCCAGGATGTCCCTCTTTGTTTCACATTCCAGAATCAAATCACGCAGATGCTCCGGCCTGGCTTGGTTACCTTCAAACATTGCGACAAAGTATTTCTGGAACTGCCCCAGCGTCAAAGGAACAATATCCAAGCGTTGCTTCATATCGCCCTTTGCATACCAGATGCCGTGACGGAATGTTTCGGCAGTATTGGTATCGATTCTGACCGCAATAAACATACCATACACCGGCTTTTCGTACTTCAATACCGCATCGGAAACATGGCGTCTGACAGGTTCACCTTCCATTGCTTCCTGACGGGAGGAAGTGGACATTGTAACCTCGGTGAGAATTGTGAAATCATCAAATTCGCAGTACAAATCGCCCTTGCCGCCGCCAGCTGCCGAAACAGGCATGAAGTCAGAATCCAGCTTGAATCCACGAACTTCATACGGCTTGTTCATCATATGGTCGACTGCAAGTGCAGCTCTCCAGAGTGTCCATTCGAGGTATGCCGGCGTCTCATCCTTGGGTACTTCAATGGCATTATCTTCATCGTAAACCAACTTTCCACCACCCTTAATGAGCAGAGACATGTAGTCTGCAATTTCTTGCCACTGATTGCACTGATCGTTGGCATACTGAATTTCATCCGTCTGAGCAAGGATGTTTTCAAGCCGTTGTCTTGCAATATTGATCTCAGCAGGTGTGGTCAACGGCAGATCAGAAATGTCAAATGCGATATGCCGTTCCTTCGTCTGCTTAATCAGATCATCCAGCAAGGACTTTGCAACCTCCACGTTGTCAGTAGGCAGTGGGGCTCCATTGCAGAGAAGTTTATACTGCTCCGTAATCGGAGTGTCACTGGCAGTGCTCTTGGCAAGCTGCTCGGCCAATACATGCTTGGTAGGAACAATTATCAGACCTCTGCCCTTACGCTGGAGCACACCTGAAATTCGGAGATAGCGCATATTCATATCGCTATAATCTAGGAAGTTGTCGGCCTTCTTGTCGTAGTTCTTACCACGCTCGGCAATCTCTTTCTTATCAAATGGACGCTTTGCAGGTGCTGCCGCTCTGCGCTTTCTCAGATCGAGGATGCTATCAACAACCTCGGAAAGATTGTAGCTCGGATTGGTGGTATGTCCCCAAAGTGCAAATTCAATGCGGCTGAGTTCCGAGGTTCCGGTTCTCTTTTCGAGTTCCAGCATGATAGCCAGCAGCCATCTCAGTGGAGAGAAATAGTGAATTCCATCAGGTAGAGCAAACTGCTCTACACTCATTGCCCGTAAATAACATTCCTGTACCGCAGGATAGGTATCAGCTTTCAAAAACGATCTGCCAAAGGGAGTAATATCATCCAGGAGACCGAGATCCTCTTGGATTTCATCCTTCTTTTTGACTTGAGGGTAAATAAATCCGTTCTTAGCAAACATCAAGCGCCATTTTCTCGCATGGCTACCGGATTCGTCTTTTCCATCCTCATTCTGAATAATTCCCTTTTCGTTCAGGTAATTCATAAAGCCAATTTCATTTTCTTTGCCATGAAGGTTTCCTACATACGGAGAACCGGCAAACACCTTAAAACCATCCTGGATGCGATTGGGGTTACGCAAGCCGGTATTACCTACCAGCCAAATATCAATCTGCTTGTTCATTTTGTGACCTCCAATCAATATCCTACGAATAAGTACTCCTGAACAGAGTTTCTATGGGTTTTAGCTTCATTTTGATTACCAAAAGAATACTTGTAGTCTATCGGAATTACTTCAACATGCTGCTTATATTTCGCCATAATTGCCACCATCTCGTCCTGTGTGGGCAAACTATTGGAGGAATAGGAAACAATTAAAATACTGTTTGCAAATTTCTTAAACAGCTTATCAAACGCGTCTTTGGCACCCTTACGAGTAGAGAAAGGTGTGGGATACGATTTGAATTTCTTTGTCTGCGTGTGTTCCTGAATCTCGATACCTTTCCAATCACGGGCCAGTCCCTCTACGAAATGGTACCTGCGCACATATTCGTTATCAGAAAGCGGCGAGTAATATGGTGGGTCAATGTATACCAAATCAGCCTGCTCAACTTGCAAATCCATGGCATCGCCATGCTTGGAACGATTCACTTTTCCATTGTCAAATACAGCGTTATTTACGACTTCTACAGCATCAAGGAACTGTTCTGCAAAGGACTTTTGCAAATCCTTCCGTCCATCATCATATCTGTGACCCGTATAGGTAAAAATACCTCTCGGACGCTTCTTTATGCAGGCACGAATAAGAGCTGTCATTGCGATGGCGTGCTTATAAGGGTCACGGATAGCTGCAATATTAGTGCGGAGCGTATCAATCAGGTCATTTTCTTCGTCAGTGTAGTACAGCCCCTGGAACTTAGTAGACACAAAATGATCTGATTCCTTATGGGCAACAAGAAGCTGTTTGGCTCCTTCCAGGGGCAAAGTGACAGTGTTGTTCTCTACCATGGCCTTTGTAAATGTTGCAGACATAGCCATGTAATCATTACTGATAACGGATTTTTCCTGTGACTTAAACATATAGCCTACAATTCCGGAACCGGAGAACAAATCAACCACAGTATCCACATTGAACTGTGATGCAACAGACCAAATCTCAGAAAGCAACTTGCTCTTGGAACCCATAAAACGGGTAGGAGGATATGCAGATACCTGTTCCGGCAGCGGCTTCAGCATCAACTTGATTAATGTGCGCTGCTTGGGCGGGATTGTTACAATAACATCTTCGCCCTTTCTTGTACTGCCATTACAGGAAATGTATCGCTTGGTTTGAATTACATCAATGGTGAACGGGGCATAAAGCTCATGCACCAGCGGATGATTGGAGTTTGTCAAAATGACATGACATCCACGCTCATGCAGCGTCATAATCATCTTTGCCAACTCCACATGATCTTCTTCGTAAAACTGTTCCTTGGTATAGCGTTTGAAATCAGAATACTCAGAGGTCGGCAAGTATGGAGGGTCAAGGAAAACAAAGTCACCAGGCTGTGCGTAATGTTCCAAGACCAAGAGGTAGTCTCCGCACAGGATCTCTGCCTTTTTCAAAACCTCCGACGCAGCTCGCAAACCATCTTCGTCGCAGATTTTGGGATTCTTATATTTTCCGAAGGGGACATTAAACCGCCCCTGCTTATTGACTCGGTACAGACCATTGAAACAAGTCTTATTCAGAAAAATCGTTCTTGCAGCAGCTTCTGCCTTCGGCAAAGATGTCCATTCAAGGCTACGGACAGCATAGAACATTTCGCTGGTATTTTCGTATTCCTTTAAGTAATTGATTACATCATCAACATGATCAGCAACCTGACGATACATATTGATAAGTTCCGGATTGCTGTCAGCAACTACGGCATTTTCGGGTTGAAGCGCAAAAAACATTGCACCACCGCCGAAAAATGGTTCGATATAGCGACCATAGGAAGTGGGTACTTTGGGAATGAGATCGCCTAACATTTGTGTCTTTCCTCCGGCCCATTTCAATATAGGCTTTGCCTGTACGAGAATTGCCTTTTTGATCGCTTGTTCAGCCATTGTACTCACCTCCTTTACTTTGAAACTTCCGGAGTTAACTCCATAATATCACCGATGTCACACTGAAGTGCGGTACAGATTTTTACAAGTACATCCGTGGTAACATTTTCGTTTTTGCCCAATTTTGCCATTGATGCGTGACTGATTCCGGCGGCAGCGCACAAATCTTTCTTTTTCATGTCCCTATCGATCAATAGCTTCCATAATTTTTTATAGCTTACTGCCATCCTTCACACCTCATCTGCCATGTATGAACTCGCTTCTTTGAAATCAGTTTTTGGTGAATTGATTTCAGCGAATACTGAATTTTTATCAGTATAGCACATAATTTTGATTTTCTCAATAGTCGAGAGCATTTTAATTGGCAAAAGGCCAGCTTTTTCCGTCTGTGGCGAGGTCACAGTTCATGATTTTGTAGAACTGCTCCGGGAGATTCCGGAAGATCGCCGATACGCCTTATATCTGCTAGCAAAGGACGCCCGCATAAATGCGACCCTGAAAAAACAAATGGAACCATAACAGAGGACAGGAGCTGCCGATGATCCCTTCTATTATCCTTGCAATCGAAGATGATGACGACCGAGAATTTATGACGGGGCTCTATAAACAATATCAACGGCTCATGTACAGAGAAATTTTGAAGATCGTACAGGAGACCTGGGACGTGGATGACATCATGCAGTCCCTTTTGGTAAAGTTGATTGACCGAATTGCACTTCTGAAAACGTTGGATCGACAGCGCCTGATTGACTACCTTGTAACCGCTGCGCGGAACACGGCACTGAATTTTCGCAGGGACAATAAGGCCAAGTACTTTGAAGAACTCACGGACGAGCAACCGTTGTCGGAGGACACCGAAGGCGAATTGATTCGGGAAGAAGATCTCTATCGTCTGGCAGATGTGTGGAATACGCTAGATAAAAAAACGCAGTACCTGCTCAGAGCTAGGTATATCTTAAACAAGAGCAGCAAGGAGATTGCCGCTGATCTAAAGATGTCTCCAGACAATGTGCGGTGGCGATTGTTCGGGCGAAAAGGAGGGCCAGAGAGGCGATGGAAGTGGGAAGGGACTCCAAAGAGAAAAAATAAGATCAACGAAAAGGGCGAAGAAAAGTCTCCGCCCTTTTTTGTTGCACATTGGTTGCTCAAAGTGTTCTATAAATTAGAAGGTACTTTAATAAATTACCCAATGCGTATTATATCTGAGTGGTATTAATCCGAAAATCACAGTTGAGAGAGGAACCTCGTGAGGATAAAGAATGGCTTGCGTTTTTGCGTGTTTTTCTGTTGGAGTAATAGGCACATGGCTTGGTTCTTTGGTTGGCCTAGCAGAATTGGGAATTGTTATGGAAATAGCGGTCTTAGGAGGATATATTCTCGCAGCATTGGATAAATTTTGAATAGACTAAGAGCTATTGAAAACAGAAGATATTTCAATGCAGACGAGTATCCTACCATAAGCAAAGAGCGTTGTAAGTAGAAAGTCGCCGGTAGAGCATGGTTATGTTCTGACCGGTGACTTTTACATAATTCAGAACTCTATAACAGCCAGGACTAAAAGAATACGAATTCTCGAGAATTCGTATCTAATCCGCCCAGCCTTGACGCTGTCTTACCTAAAAACTGCGACAATAGAAGTTGTCCCCTACTTTGTAGGGGACAACTTCTATTTTATACTGTTACATTTTTTAGGAAATCCGAACAGGGAATATATGGGAGGTTAAATTGAAGCCCCATACGGTTAAGTTCATTCAACTTAATAAGTATCAAATTAACATTTGTTTCCATGATTGAGGAAAGCTGGACCACATCATACCCGTGTCCCGCAAGCTTAAGTAATTCCTCACTGTCAATACGCAAATGGGCTGCAAAGGCATTGGCCTCATACTCCATCTCGTTCCGCATATCAAACAGGGTGAACTCCTGAAGTCCCATCCCGATCTTGGCTTGATCCCTATGTAAAGCATCATGGCCGATCTCATGTCCGCAGACCATTTGAGCTGTAATGTAATCCATGTTGGAGTTCAGTAGGATATGTCTCTCCTTATGCTGGTAACTATACATTCCCAGCAATTCTTTAAAATCACCAATTTGGTGTATATAAACGCCGATCTCACTGGCGATCCGCAGGGTGTCCCGCGTTCCGCAGCGTCTCACAAGTTCATTCGCTTTATGATAGATCGCTTCTGCCTTTTGCAGCATAGACGTTCCACCCCCAAAAGCACAGTGGTTCCCCTGTATCACCAATCACACATAGATTCCTATCCCATAATTAGGATTTTTTGAATTTCTTTGGCGTGTACTTTTGCACGTTTCTTGCTTTGGACTCCCAATAAATGTCCTGTAGCGCTTTCATCACAGCGTCTTTATCTTCTTCAGATAAGGCTCCGCCAGCACACAGGCCAGAAAATCCTTCAATTACAGCCTGGGCCTGTGATGCTCCGCGAGTGCCATACTGTTCAGCAGCATTGACCACAAATTCTTCATCTTCTGTCAAAAGGTAGTTTGTTTCAACATTGAGGGCATTTGCAAGAGCTGCGTAGGTTTCTCTTTTCCGGGGGTAACTGTCCCCTTTTTCATAACTGACAATGGTGCGGAGTGCAACATGAGTTTTTTCTGCAAGCTGTCTTTGTGTATAGCCCATGTTTAGCCTTGCGTTTCTTACCTTTTCAGCAAATTTCATTATATCACCTCCAGTCAATGTGCAATTAATTTCACATTTCGTATTGACATGTGCAATTTTGCCGCCTATAATATGGGATGTGAACTTGATCTGCACATATAGTACGCTAAGTTGCACATTATGTCAAGGGGCTCATTCCTTTTTGGCGAAATTCATTATTTTGAAGATGGGGGCTGCAAACGATGAGAGCCTTGTCCCGAAATGACCTTGAAAAAATAGCAGCCCGTGTTTTCAATGACTACAAGCATTTACCTCAGTTTGCGGGCCAGCAAGTCTATCACGTTGACCCGGAAATTCTGGCCGGCGGGCTTTGCGGCCTCCATATCGACCATTTTCATCTGTCAAAAGACAGACTGACCCTGGGAATGACTGCGTTTAAGGAGATCGGTGTTGAGGTCTTTGATGATAGCGGACACCCCCTCTTTTACTATCTTGACGGGAGAACCCTTCTGATAGAAACAGACCTAAAGGATAATCCGGCTCAGTATGGTAGGTATCACTTTACTGTGGCGCACGAAACGGCGCATCAGATTTTGGCTGATCTGCACTCAACTGATCTGGTACTCCAAAACCGCGTTGTCCGTTACCGAGGCGGCAGTCTGCAATGCCCCATCCATGATTGGAGTGAGTGGCAGGCCGACAATCTGGCATCCGCACTCTTACTCCCCATTGAGATCGTACGTGAGGCGCTCCACAGGTTTGACCTGGAACATGGCATCGGCATACTGAACAAGGTATATCGGCCAAAGGAATACGGGCGGTTCTGCGAAATGGCGGAGTTCCTCGGTGTTTCAAAACAGGCTATGGCCATCAGGCTGAAAAGGCTCGGCCTGCTGAAAAAGGATTATTTGCAGAACCCCTATGCGCTGGCCGATGTTGAAAAGGAGGATGATGATTGATGGCTCAATCTGTCAATATTGCCGTCAGGTGCCCGGAATGTGGCTGGGG
>OATK01001800.1_pt1 | contig 12067 bp, 7 predicted proteins | sample 1516611 | NCBI WGS metagenome assembly OATK01 (sample SAMEA2579947, study PRJEB22360) | human gut metagenome | biome: human gut; feature: human-associated habitat; material: faeces | place: Denmark | collected 2008/2010 | reverse complement strand
CAGGCGGGTGGCCACGGACTGCACGCGGCCGGCGGACAGGCCCGGGCCCACCTTGCGCCACAGCACCGGCGACAGCTCATAGCCGTACAGACGGTCGAGGATGCGGCGGGTCTCCTGTGCGTCGACCATATTGCCATCCACATCGCGCGTGTTGTTCAGGGAGGCGTTGATGGCGTTCTTGGTGATCTCGTGGAACACCATGCGCTTGACCGGCACCTCGGGTTTCAAGGTCTGCACCAAGTGCCACGCGATGGCCTCGCCCTCGCGATCCTCATCAGTCGCCAGATAGAGTTCATCGGCGTTCTTCAGGGCCGATTTGAGTTCGCTGACCGTACGCTTCTTGTCGCCGTCGACAATGTAATACGGCTTGAACCCGTCGTTGACGTCCACGCCGAACTTGCCGAACTTGGCCTTGTCTGCCGCGGGCACCTGGCTGGGCTGCGCGAGGTCTCGGATATGGCCGACCGACGCCATGACGGTGTACCCCTTGCCCAGGTAGTCACCGATCTTGTGGGCCTTGGTCGGAGACTCCACAATCACCAGTTTGGTAGCCATACCCACTCCTTATGTATTGCGCGAAACACACGACGTTTCTGGCGTCATAATACTCATGAATCATGTCCAACTGCCAAATTCCGCCGTTGTGCCGGGCAAATTCGGCCGTTCGCACCTCATGTTTTACCGTTTGGGCGGTGCCGGCGGAGCGCCGATCAGACCCAGCCGGCTTAAGGGCGCTGCAGTGATCTGACGCAGGGCCAGCAACAGTCCGAATGCGAGCATGGCCACACCCGCAATGCCCACAACAGCGCTGACATTCGCCCCCTGAACCGCCCAGCTGGCGCTGACATTGAGCCCCGGCACCACCTGCCAGATCACATAACCGCTGTAGGCGAGCAACAGCAGGCCCCCGGTAATCAGCACGCTGCCGACGATTTGCACGCTCACTGAGGAGACGCGGCGACCCGGCTCGTCCATGCCGGACTTGCGCGTAACTGCCAGAGCGAGCAGGGCCAATCCCGCCACCAGCAGGATGGACATCGCCACATCCGAAGGGCGATGCCATTGTCCGTATATCACGGAGACACCGACGGTCACCGCCCAAACCACGCCGATGACGCCCGCCAAAGCTCGAACCGCACGAGGCACGGTAAGCAGCAGAATCACCGCACAGGCTGCGGCCAGCATCGTGTGACCGGAAGGCGCGGAATTAGCGGCAGGCGATTCAGTGTTGATGATGAACGGACGCGGCAACAGACCCTTGATACGGGTGACGGCCAAGCAGACCACGGCGAACACGGCGATTTGCCCGGCCAACCACCAGCGGCGTCGAATCAGCGCCGTAATAATGCCGATTGCGGCAATTGTGCAGCTGACAGCGATAACCAGCCAGGATTGTGCGACGGCGTTCATCACGCCGGTGGCCCAGGACGGTACATCGTTGTGCAGGTTTTTCCAGACCAGTTCGTCGTACGATTGTCCGTTTTCGGTAAACACGCACCCCCACCACACGCCGAAGCCGATAGCGATCAGGAGCAGACCGAATACCACGCACAGTACGCGGCTGGAGATTCGCGGGCGCACGGTAAGCGGGTCAAGCCGGGCCAAGCCGCGGTCGATATCAGATGCCCCATCCGCATCGTCCATGTCCAGCGGCCTGAAATCCCGTAAGGAGCCTGATGTGGATACCGATGCATCTGAACCGGAGACCGGGCCGAGCGCAGCCAATGGGTCAACAACGTTCGACGACGAGTCAGGCTGTGCTGCGCCTGAGCCGACCAGATTGACCGCCGCATGCGGGTCGCGAATTCTAGGGGTCTGTGCGTCATTCATACGTTCGACTGTACGGCCGCGCCCCGGACAGGGGACCACGCTAGTGCCAGCTCACAGCCAAATCCGCACATAAAGAAAACCTCCACGCACCCGTCAGAGGCCACTTACCCTTGCTGCATTCCTGCCCTGGGGGAGTTGGGTGACATAGCGCCGCGTGGAGGCTGGGGATAAGTCTATGGAGACGTATGGACCAGCGCAGCGACACGAAACGTGCGCGCCGGGTCGCACGACAGGCCAACCAGCGCATTCAGGCAATATTCATGCAGCATCAAGAAGCGTGCCCAATTGTAAGAATTCCGGAAAAATACCGGCATAAACGCGTGTGGCTACGCTCACGTCAAACGATTGTTCAAGGCCAACAGTTACGGTGGACACCATGGCTTCTTATACTCGTCGTGCACATTCGGGAGGCAATGGCCCCGCTCTGAGGCAACCGCGCACCGCGCAAAGCAGAGCCGGCCACTCCGCACAGGAGGGCCCCCATACGCCCCAGGAGAGCCGTTCCCGCCACGCAAGCCACAAGGCTTCCAATAGCCATCGAGCCCCGAACAGGAAGAAAAAGAACACAGGAAAAGGCAAGCACCGTGTACTGAAATGGGTGCTGGGCATCTTCTTCTCCCTGATTGGACTGGGCTTGCTGGCCGGTATCGCAGTATTCGCATACCTGTACACCACCACTGAGGTCCCGCAACCCGAGAAGTTCGCGTTGGCCGAGAAAACCACCGTGTATTACGCGGACGGCACCACCGCGATCGGCTCCTACGCGGAGCAGAATCGTGAAATCATCTCTTGCGAGGGGCTGCCGGACTACATCGGCAACGCGATTGTGGCGTCCGAAAACCGTACGTTCTACACGGATAAAGGCCTTGATCTGAAGGGCATCGCCCGCGCATTCATTAATAATGTGACCAAGGGCACGCGCCAAGGTGGTTCCACCATCACTCAGCAGTATGCCGAGCGGTATTACATGGGCGAAACCACATCCTATGTGGGCAAGGCGCGCGAGGCCATCATGGCCATCAAAATCGCGCAGACCGAATCCAAGGACGAGGTGCTGTGCAATTACATGAACACCATCTATCTGGGCCGCAACTCCTACGGTATCCAGGCAGCGGCCAAGGCATACTTCAATAAGGACGCCAAGGATCTGACGCTGTCTGAGGCGGCGATGATCGCCGGCATTATTCCGTCACCGTCCACGTGGGATCCGGCCGATAACGCCGATATGGCCAAATCGCGCTTCAAGCGTGTGCTGAACATCATGCAGGAGGATGGTTACATCACTGCCAAGCAGCACACTGATGCCAAGTTCCCGCAGACCGCCGCGGTGGCGCAGCAGAACGAACACGCGGGGCCGAACGGTTATCTGCTGGATATGGTGCGCCGCGAGCTGGTGCAGTCCAAGGCCTTTACCAAAGAGGATTTGGATACTGGCGGATACAAGATCATCACCACCATCGACAAGAGCAAGCAGGATCTTATGCAGTCCATCGGCGACACCCGTCTGGACGACATGCCTGAATCCCTGCAAATCGGCGGCATAGCGCTGGACCCGAAGACCGGTGAAGTATTGTCCGTATACGCCGGTTCAGATTATCTGTCCAAGCAGCTCAACAATGCCGATCAGGCCGTATTCGAACCGGGTTCGACTATGAAGCCGTTCGCTTTGCTGGGGGCCGCGCAATCCGGCGTCAGCTTCGATACGTTGTTCAACGGCAATTCCCACCAGCACTTCACCGGCTTGGATCAAGAGGTGAACAACGCTCTGGAGAACAACTGGGGCAACATCAATCTGTATCAGGCCACCGCCAACTCGGTGAACACGGTGTTCATGAACGTCAATGAGCATCTGACGCCGAAGCGCACGGCCGCAATCGCCCATGAAGCGGGCATTCAGGGCGATATCGATGAAAACTCCATGTACAACGTGCTGGGCATCAACGCCCTGACCGTGTGGGATTTGGCGCAAGGCCATTCGACCATCGCCAACAATGGCGTGAAGAACACCTTGCACATGGTGTCCAAAGTGCTTGATTCCAACAATAAGGACATGTACAACGCGCCCAGCAACGGCACCAAGGTGTTCGATGCCAACGACTGCGCTTTGGTACAGAAGGCCATGCAGGGCACCACCACGTACGGTACGGCGGCCGGCACATCCAGCATGTTGGGCCGGCCCGTCGCCGGCAAGTCCGGTACCGCCAACGACGAAATGGCTTCGTCGTTCGTGGGATACACCCCCAGCATGATGAATGTGTGGGCTATCTGGAATCCGGACGATAAGGGCAATCCGCAAGTGGTGCCAGCCTTCTCCGGATACGGCGTCTCTTCCACTGGATACCCCGCCCACCTGTTCCAGGAGTTCATGGCTCAGGCCTTGCAAGGCACCGAGGCGGAGCAGTTCCCGACCGCTAAAGACAACGGCAAGATCGGCGGCTCCGACGGCACTTGGGGCTTGGGCAAGGGACAGAGCAGCGGCCTGTCCAACAACACCAACAAGCAGTCCACCGAAGACGCGCAGAAGCAGGCTGAGCAGGACGCACAGCAGAAGGCGGCCGAAGAGGAAGCCAAGAAGCAACAGCAGGCTCAGGAGTTCGCCCAGCAGTGCCTCGCCAATCCGAGCTATTCCACCGAGTGCCCGAATTATCCCGGCACCACTACCGGCGGAGATGGCAACGCCGGCAACAATACCGGCGGTGACAACGGGAACAATACCGGCAACGATAATGGTAATTCCGGAGGCACCGGCGGGAACACCGGCACCAACGGCGTCACCCAGTAGTAAGTAAAACACAGACAACAAGGCTCCCTCTGATGCAATCAGAGGGAGCCTTGTTTTTGCTCTGCTAGCGCTCAGCGCTTGCGCTGGAAACGGTTGATGGCGGAGATAATCGACTTCAGGGCGCTAGTGGTAATCGACGAATCGATGCCGACGCCCCACACGATCTGCGCGTCATCGGCCTCGCCGACCTGGCATTCCACGTACGAGGCGGCCATGGCGTCGGTGCCGACGGACATGGTGTGCTCCACGTAATCCATAATCGAGGCGTCAACGCCAAAGTTGGAAATGGCGTTGAGGAAAGCGGCGATCGGACCGTTGCCGATGCCGGAGACCTCGCGCTCCACGGGCGCATCGACCCCGACGTTCACGCCGCGGTCGAGCAGACGAGCCTTGAGCACGGTGTCGGAGCCATCCTCACCGGAGCTGACGGCCACCTTGAGCAGCTTCAAGCGGCCCCACGGCACGAGCGAGGCGTCATGAGTATCGCCCACAACCACACCGGCGGCGGTCATGCCGGACTGTTCGACCGGCAGGTACTCGTCCTTGAACAGACGCCAGATATCCTCGTCCTTGACTTCCTTCTTGGTCGTGTCAGCGTAGTTCTGCACGATCTTGTCGAATTCGATCTGCAGACGCTTGGGCAGGTCAAGATTGTGGTTGGTCTTGAGCAGGTAGGCCATGCCGCCCTTGCCGGACTGCGAGTTGACGCGAATGATGGCTTCGTACGTACGGCCGATGTCCTTCGGGTCGATCGGCAGGGGCGGCGCCAGGCCCCCCCAAGCGGCCAACGTCGACCAAGCCACACGAAGCTGTCGAGATCGGCGCCAGCACGCTCGGCGGCCACCTGACGAGCCTCGAGACCCTTCTTGATGGCGTCCTGATGCGAGCCGGAGAACGCAGTGAACACGAAGTTGCCGGCGTACGGGTGACGCTCGGAAATCTTGATCTGGTTGCAGTACTCAACCGTCTTGCGAATCTCGGGCACGTTGGACAGGTCAAGCTGCGGGTCGATGCCTTGGGTGAGCCAGTTGAGGCCCAGCGTGACCAAGTCGACGTTGCCGGTACGCTCGCCGTTGCCCAGCAGGCAGCCTTCCACGCGGTCGGCACCGGCCAGCACCGCCAGCTCGGTGGCGGCAACGCCCATGCCCTCATCGTTGTGCGGATGCAGGGAGAGCACCACGGCGTCACGCGGCACGAGGTGGTTGGACACATACTCGACCTCGTCGGCGAAGACGTTCGGCGTGGTCATTTCCACGGTTGCCGGCAGGTTGATGATCATCGGATGTTCCGGCGTCGGCTTGATGACGTCGATCACCGCGTTGCACACCTCGACTGCGTACTCCGGCTCGGTGCCGGTGAAGGATTCCGGAGAATACTCGTAGTACAGGTCGATGCCCTTGGCTTCGCCCTCGAGCTCCTTGCACAGGGTGGCCGCGTCGGTGGCGAGCTTCTTGATGCCGGCCTTGTCCTTGCGGAACACGACCTCGCGCTGCAGCACGGACACGGAATTGTAGAAGTGCACGACGGCGCGCTTGGCGCCCTTCAGACACTCGTAAGTCTTGCGAATCAGGTGCTCACGGGCCTGGGTGAGCACGACGATGGTGACGTCATCCGGAATGAGCTCGCGCTCGATCAGCATGCGGATGAAGTCGTAATCGGTTTCGGAAGCCGACGGAAAACCGACCTCGATCTCCTTGAAGCCCATCGACACGAGCAGGTTCCAGAAACGCAGCTTGCGCTCGGAATCCATCGGGTTGACGAGAGCCTGGTTGCCGTCACGCAGATCGACGGAGCACCAACGCGGCGCACGCTGCAGTCGCTTGCCCGGCCACGTACGCTCCGGGAAATCAAACGGCACCTGCTTATCGTATGCGACGTACTTGTTGTACGGCATCTTGCTGGGCTTTTGCGGAGCTCCAATGTAACGCGCCGGAGGCAGCAGCGGGTCGTTGTTCCCTCCGTTGGACGCCGCGGCGACTGCCGCGAGATCAAACACTGACGATTGATCCTGACCCATCACTCCTCCTTATCTGTAAAGTCGGATCGGCCTTCTGCCAATCCACATTGTTACGTGCATGTTACCTACCTGCACTGCCGCCCATACTAGCGACAACCAATCCCATATTTTGCCGGTATTCCGCGATATGACGGCATGGTTTGCGATTTTCGCGCCCTTATTTCACCCCATATCCAGATTTGCCGCAGTACAGTGGGCATCATGAGCTTGCGATTCAACAGCGACGGTACGTTCCGGGTGCTGCAAATGGCTGATATTCAGGATGGTCCGGACGTGCGCGAAGACACGATTCGGCTGATCGAAGCCGCTATCAGGAAGGCACATCCCGACCTCATCGTGCTCACCGGCGATCAGATCCGCGGCTACGATCCGGCATATATCGATACGTTTCTACGTCGCCGTGGCGAACAGCCCGGTACGCACGTGCGCGCGGTCACCGAAATCGAAGCGAAAATCCGTGGCATCAAACGTCATCCGATCGCCAAAACACTGACCAAATCGCAGCCCTCCGACGAACGGTGGATGATCGACGGCATCGGCACCGATTCGCCGAAACTGGTGAAAAGCGCAGGTCGCAACGGTTCTGCCAGCAAGCTGGAATCGTGGGCGGAAGCCATCAATCGCGTCACCGCGGCGTCGCTGCTCGACGAGACACGGCAGAAAGTGCGCGACACGTTCGCCGCGTTTTTGGGGCCGGCGTTGGAATCGCATATCCCCTTCGCTGCGACGTACGGCAACCATGATTTCCAATGCGGCATCCTCGCCGACGAACAGGACGATCTTTACCGCGAGTTTGCCGGTTGCATGAATCCCGTCGCCGGCTCGTCGCCGTTGGCGCTCGAACCGGGCACGTTCGCGTTGCCGATCGAAGCGTCCGACGGTTCGGGGCGCATCACAATGAGCGTGATGATGGTCAATTCGGGCGATTACGCCGACACGGCAGACGCGGGTGACGGCAACGGACGGCAGTCGGTCACCGAATACGCGAAATACGCGGCGAATTCGCGCGGCTGGGATTTGGCCGACTCCGACGGCTACGGCACCCCCTCGCCGGAAGCCGTCGAATGGCTGAAGCGCGTGCAACGCGAGTTGGGCAGGCGCAATGGCGACGGGCAGGCGGTGCCGGCGATCGCCTTCCAGCACATTCCGCCGCAGGAATTCTACGATTGCCTGCACGAAGTGCCCGCCTACACGCCGAACGCCGTGGAGGGCGCGCGCGAATTCGCAGGACATTGCTATGTGCTCGACCGCGATGTGTGCCGACCCGGTTCGCGGCTGGGCGAGGCGATTGGCTGCGCCGACGTGAACGTGGGCGAAGTGGACGCGCTACGTGAGGCGGGCGGCTATTTCGCACTGTTCTGCGGGCACGACCACAAGAATTCGTTCGTCGGGCATGTGCACGACATCGATTTGGGGTACGCGCCAACCTGTGGTTTTGAATGCTACGGCCCGAAATCGCGGTTCCGCGGCATCCGGCTGTTTGAATTCCGCGAAGACAATCCGATGGCGTACGTGACGCGCATGCTGACGTGGGGCGATCTGGTTGGCCGTTATTCCAGCAACGAATTACGCGTGTTCTTCGAGGACCATTGCGTGACGGACCTGATCGGCGTGCGCAACGAGCTGCGCAGGCCGCAGGTCAGCGCCACACTGCTAGGGGCGGGCGCGGTGACGTGCGGCGCGATCGGGTACGCGGTTCGGGGGCTGTTGCGCAAATCGCAGTAATGCGATGCTCGTGGCAATCGCAATGATCGACAGCGACTCGACGGCAGCACCGCCGACAACGCGACCTTATCGAATATCACTCAAGATATTTCGATTGGAAGAAGGCGTCTTGCTGTGATTCGCTACCGAGATTCGTGTCCTCGGCATTCACGATAATCGGCGTTTCCAGCTTTGCGGGCATGCTGTCATACCACGCATGGCTCCAGCCGACGATCGCTTCGCTGAGCTGCGAACTGTCGTATCCCGCCGGATATACGGTGAATGCACCGCAGGGGGCAATGCCGTAGGGGTCGGCAACCGTATATTTACTACCGTTTTTGATATACGTGTCTCCTATATTGCCATCGATTTTCAGCGCCGATTTGTCGCATTGCATCGTATAGCTGCCGTCCGCGTTCTTCTTGGCATCCTTGAAACGGCCTTTGAAATTCGAAATGGTGACCGATCCGTTCGGATAGTCATCTCCCGTAATGCCCATGTCGGAATCATGATATGTTCCGCTGAACGTGCCATCGGACGCCACCGTCATAGTGGTGCCCCAACCGCCGGAACCGGAAGCGAAACCGTACTTTCCGGCGATGGACTTCATCAAAGACCGAGTGGCGGCATCCGATTGCGAATCAGATTTCTTGGTGTCTGCGTTCTTGCTTGCATTTTTGCCGTTAGATTTCTGACTCTTGGCGGACACGCCCTTGATGTTGGCGTCTTCGAGGGAATCCCAGTCGGGCTGGACGTCCTCCACCAGATAGTAGGCGGTTTCGTCGCTGGGGGCGGGCTTCATTTTGACGGTGTCATCCTTGGAGCCGTTGTAGCCGTTGTAAGGCATGAATGGATCGAACCAGTCCCTTGTATAGGTTGATTCCTTCTCGCCGTCCTTGTACTGGTTCACGTCACGATACATCAAGAACGGACGGTCCGTATCGACAGGTTTTTGCTTTTGGGCAGCCGCGAGTACAGACGCGTCAAAATAGCCAGTTTTCTCTACTGATTCCACATCAGAACCGACTGGGAACACCGCGAACAAATCCATCATATGGAATTTACCGCTGCCGTCCGGCTCATAATCGGACGCATCCGAAGAGTCGGAATCAATATCATGGACCTTTCCGGCAACACAACTCCGCATATCGCCTTCCCCACCCAAGGCGGAATCGCCACACCAATACGTTTCGAACGCTTTGTGTGGGAACAATTCAAATGCTCCAGAGTTTCCAGTCAACAGATAGTCGGCTTTCTTGCTGCTGCAATACGACTGTTGCACCGCATCGCAGGAAATCAAAGACTCACCGGTCATGCTGTACTTCGTGTTCGCAGCACCATCTTTCACTTTCAGGAAAACGATGTCTCCGCTGGAATAACTGTCATCCTGTCCTAGCGTGATGCAGTCGCCGGCCTTATTGCACCACTGGCCAGAAGCAACGTCACTCGTGCCCATCAGCAACCCATCTCCACCGGTTCCGCTGTGGTCAATGAACGTCTGCTTGGCACCCTTGGCATCCACACCCTGATACAGGGTGATGGTCTGGCCTTCGTTCAGCTGGCTGCCCGGCCCAGGTTCGGAGCCGGAGACCTTGCCGATGTACTGTTTCGATGAGAGACGTTTCTCCACTTTCACGTCGTAGCCTTTGGATTCAAGGCTTGATTTCACGTCGGAAATTTCCTGGCCGACGATGTCCGACGGCAGGCCGTCGTCGCTTTTCGTGGCCACGCCGATGTAGATGCCTTTCTTACCATCCTTCACGCCTTGGCCTTGCGCGGGGTACGTGCTGATCACGCTTCCCTCGGTGGTTTTGCTGGTGTCCGACACGATCACCTGCTTGTAATGCACCGGCACGCCCATCTGCGAGAACGTTGTCACCACGCTTTCAGCTTTCTTGCCGACCGTACCTTCCGGCACGCCAGGGCCGGCCGATTCGCGCACCGTCACCACACTGCCCGCCCTTACGCGGCCACCGGACTGAATTCCCTGATAGCCAAGGAACTTGCCGCTTTTCACGCCGGAGAATTCCTTGACGCGCTTGACTTTGAGACCCTTGCCTTCAAGCTGCCTGACCACGACCTTCGCATCCGGAATCTTCGACGAGTCCTTGGGAGACGCCACCGCCACGTCCGGCAACGACTTGCCACCCCACAACTCCATGTTGTATGTCACGATGCCGGCCACCACAGCGGCGACCAGCAGCACCGCGGCCACCGCTATGCCGATGATGAGCTTGCGATTCGGGGACGCGGCACGCGCAGTCCCGTCGCTTTCCGGCTCAAGAGTTTCCGGCGCCGACGGAACGGATTGCGATGCAGCCGAAGTCGCGGGCTGCGCTACGGGCAGCGTGCCGCCGCCCGGCAACGGGACCGGCGGAATCGCGTCTGCCGGCTGCGAAGCGAGCTGTTCTGCAGGGCGTTCCTCGTGCTGTGCCGCAGACTGTTCCTCGGGTTGCTCCGCAGACTGCGATGCGAGCTGCGATGCAGGGGTTTCCGCCACCGTGGAATCGACGGAAAAATCATCCGAAATCCGTGCTTGTCCGGCATCAGGCTGCACCGGAACGGAGACCAACGGATTACCGCAGTTCGTGCAGAACTTCGACTCCGGAGCGTTCTTCGAACCGCATTGCGTACAGAACATGGCTTCTCCCCTGCTTCAGTTTCTTCTCTGAAATCGATTATAGGGAGCCGGCGCGGTAGGCCGAAAGACTACCGGAACAGGCTCACGCCTCGACGGGCCATGCAGTAGGCGTTACCCAGCCACGTATGACGGGAATTCGGCCACACCGCGCCCAATCGCGGAGCATTCTGGCTCATCCAGATACTCGGTACGCGGCCGTCAGCGGAACGCGAGCCCAGCAGGTTGAAACCGTTCTTTTCCAGCAGCCATTCCGGATGCTGTGTGGCGATCGCAAGCCCTTCTTCCAAAGTCAACGGCAATCGCTCGTCGGAATCGATCAGCTTGCGTGCCACGTCCGGCTCGCGGTTGATATAGCAGGTGCCAGTGTGCGGTTCGATCACCAGATAGAACGGGCCTTCCGGCGGTTCGAAACCGTCCTGCGGCAGGAAGCTGGCGATATCGCGCGGCGGCATGGTGGTGAAGCCGGCCATGCGGTTAATGGAGGTTCGGGCGATCAGCGATTCAGGAGACACCAGCTCGCGCGTAGGTACCAGAAGGATCCGCGTGCCCAATCCAGCTTCATCGCCGCAATCCTCCAACGCACGGATAAGCGGGCGCGCAAGCGAGCGGAACGCGGCTGCCGACATATCGGCCACATCCGGGTAGCCCAACGCCACGATACGATCCAGCTGCTTCTGCGCTTCTTCTGATGCCTTCGACATGTCTACCAGTGTACGCGAGCGCGTTTACCGACCAGCATACGGATAGCTCGGCGGACATGACGGCGGGTTTTCGTAAGATTGAACAACGCGTGTGGCCGCCCACGACGTCGTTTGGGCCGGCTGGTCGACCTCAAGCGTAAGCAAAATCAAACTTGCAAAACTTGGAAAACCGTTCCAGCATAAGCGAAAGGTTGTTATGTCCGAAAAGATTAAGGTTGGCATTCTCGGAGCTACGGGCATGGTCGGACAGCGCTTCGTGACGCTGCTCGAAAACCATCCGTGGTTCGAACTGGTCACCCTTGCCGCGTCCGCGCACAGCGCCGGCAAGACCTACGAGGAGGCCATCGGCAGCCGCCGGGAGAAGGAAACCCACGCTCCCGGGCGTGCGTGGT
>OATK01001794.1_pt1 | contig 12121 bp, 9 predicted proteins | sample 1516611 | NCBI WGS metagenome assembly OATK01 (sample SAMEA2579947, study PRJEB22360) | human gut metagenome | biome: human gut; feature: human-associated habitat; material: faeces | place: Denmark | collected 2008/2010 | reverse complement strand
GGAGCCGAGGCGGTCAACAGCATGCTTGCCGAATACGCAGGCCGCATGCTGTCGATCACCCGCGGCAGGAGCAGGGTCTACCGTTCACGAAGCGTCCAGTTTGTCGTGCTCAGCAACGATTTGGACCACGAGGCATTCGAGCAACTGACCCGCCACCTTAAAGAGGCCGTTTTCGCTCCTGTTCGAATCGCAGGCGACACCATTACTCCCGTCTGTCTTGTCGTCCCGGCATTTTACGAGCACTTAACCCATCAGGCGACCGCCGTTTTAGGCGAACTCGACCGTCGCCTTCGCACGGCCGGCGGGCTTGTTCCCAACGACAGCCTCCCCATACCCGAGGCTGAGCGCAAAAGCGCCATCGTCGAACGTATCGACTCGCTCACGGGCCTCTATCGACCCAGCGAGTTTATGCGGCGCGCCAACGCTTTTCTCGAGGCAAGACGCGACGGTGCCTGGTGCATCGCCACGGTCGACATGGGCCACATGCGCCTGTTTAACGAATGGTATGGACAGGCCGAAGGCGACCGCCTGCTTGCCGATGTGGGCACGGTCCTCAAGGACATCGAGAATGCCGGCATGGGCGTCGCAGGGTACTGGGGCCAAGATGACTTTTGCGTACTCATCCCCTTTAAGCACATCACCGTCCATCAAATCTACAACCGCGTTCGCGAGGCAGTAGCCAGGCATGATGGCGGCGTAGGTTTTTGGCCGTCCATGGGCGTTTACCCCATCGATTCCAATGAGGAGATCACCATCGATGCGCAGGCAAAGGCCATGTTTACCAATCGGCGCGCAAAAAACGACTTTAAGGAGCGCATTGCCATTTTTTGCCCCGAGGAGTACAAGCGCGAAATCGTGTTCAACCGCACGCTGACCGAATTCCAGTACGCGCTGTCAAATGGTCGCATCACGTACTATCTTCAGCCCCAGGTCGATATGGAAACCGGCGAGATTATTGGCGCCGAAGCACTCACCCGCTGGATTGATAAGGACGGCTCTCTTATTTCGCCCGCAACGTTTATCCCCGCACTCGAGGAAAGCGGCTTTGTAGTGACGCTCGACAAATATGTTTGGCAGGGCGTCGCTATGTGGCTCCGCGAGCGCCTCAATCGAGGACTTCGCGTGGTTCCGATTTCCCTCAATGTGTCGCGCGTAGACATTCTTGCCTGCGATGTCGCCGAGCATATGGGGTCGCTCGCCGCCCAGTACAACCTGCCGCCCGAACTCATGCATATCGAGATCACCGAGACCGCCTATACCGGAGAGTCCGAGGCCGTGGATAAGCTGACCGCGGATCTGCACCCCCGTGGCTTCTCGACCTACATGGACGATTTTGGCACCGGCCAGTCCACGCTCGCGATGCTCAAGAACGTCAACGTCGACGTCATCAAGCTCGACCGCACCTTTGTGCCCACCGACCGCGATCAAGGCCGCAGCACGCAAATCATTTCATCGATGCTCGAAATGGCGCAGTCGCTCCATCTGCCCGTCGTGGTCGAAGGCGTCGAGACAAATGAGCAGGCGAACATGCTACGACAAATGGGCGCCCGCTACGCTCAGGGCTTCCTCTACTACCGCCCCATGCAGGCGAAGGATTTTGAGGCATTGCTCGATGGCGGCAATAACAACTGATACGCTCGCGCGCAAAACGCCACCGTCGAAGGGGATATTTGTCTCCATTAGCTAACTTATATCCCCAATTCAAACCGAATTGGGGATATGATACAAACCGTTGTTCCGCCCAAGGAGGTTATCCATCATGAACGAGTCGTATCGCCTGGGCGAGCAATCGATTATTGCCTATCTTCAGCGACTTGCGAACGGCGTCTCGACCGCCGAACTCGATGTTGCCGCGCTGCCTGCTGGGCTACGCGCCGTTGGCGAGCAACTGCAAAAGACGCATGCCATCCTGCAACAAGAGCGCCAGCTGCTTGAGCGCAACGCCTATATCGATCCGCTCACCAACTTGGGCAACCGCAACGGATTCGACCGTCACGTCGAGCAACTCTGGCGCAAAGGCGACCCCTTCACCTGCGCCTATATTGACATCGACCATCTCAAGCATTGCAATGATAGGTTTGGCCACGCCGAAGGCAATCGCTATATTCTGAGCATCTGCCGCACGCTCTCCGAAACCATGGAGCACGATGAGATGCTGTTCCGTATCGGTGGAGACGAGTTTGTGCTTATCTCGCCCTCCGCAAACGAAACCGAACTCGAGCAGCGCTTGGAGCAGGTACGTTCCGGGCTGATCGAGGCGAGCTCGGGCGGCAAGGCGCCCATGATCGGCAGCTTTAGCTTTGGCTGCTCGCGCGTCGATCCACTTGCCGGCGACACGCGTCGCCAGATGACGATGGATGCCGATCGCAAGATGTATCGCTATAAGCTTATGCATCGCGTGCAGCAGCCGAAAGACAATGACGCGCCGCAGCACCCAATTGCCGAGCAGCTTCCGTGCAACGACCGCGTATTCCAAGCGATCTCTATGAGCTCCGAGACGCGCTATCCGTTTATCCTCAATCTCGATACGGGCGAATCGCAATGGTCGGTCAACGCCGTACGCGATTTTGACCTGCCCTCCCAGCACCCTTTTAACTCGGTCGATATGTGGCTTGCCCGCGTACACCCCGAGGACCGCGACAACGTACGCGCCGAGCTCGACATGGTGATAAACGGCACGTGGCACTACCACTACATGCAGTATCGTGTAATGGATGCCACCGGAAAATACGCGCTTTGCGACTGCACGGGCTACCGCTTGGACGGCACCGATACCGAGCCCAGCATGTATGTGGGCATTATCATCAACCGAAGCTTGGCAGATACGACTGATTCCGTGACCGGCCTGGGCGATATTCACGCCCTGGTCAACGCCATTGGCGAAATGCGTCGCGTGGCGCGCAAGGCTGGTTTGATCGCCATTAAAATCGACGATATCGCCGAGGTCAATGCCCGCTTTGGATTCGATGCAGGCGACCGTGTGCTCGCCGAAAGCGCCGCCTGCCTCATGGATTGTTCGCGCGGCAAGGGTCGCATGTTCCGCTCGACGGGACCGATGTTCGTAGCGCTTTTCGACGACTTTGATCCCGAAGAGACCGACGCGATTGCAGACGAAATCGAACGGTTCCTGGGTTCTCCCGTGCTCATCGGCTCGCTTGAATATCAGCCGTCCATTCGCGTGGCCACGCTTCATCTGGACGCTGTCGATCGACAGCCCGTTTCCATTTTGAATGAGCTCAAAGCGTTGCTTAAAGAGGCACCACAAGTACCAGGCACCAAGCTGGACTAGCGTTGTGGGGCGCGATGTGAAACACAAGCCGTTTCATATCGCGCCCCACGCCATCTACCCTCTCGTGCGATAATCCTCCGCAGCAGTCACCGACAGCAGAGGGAGTTTGTGATGAAGGTTCTTTTGGTCAATGGCAGCCCCAAGGCAAACGGCAACACCGCCCGCGCACTCGCCGAGGTCGCAGAGCAACTCAATGCGGAAGGCATTGATACCGAAGTGTTTCAGCTGGGCGCCAAGCCCATTCGCGATTGCATCGGTTGCGGCCAGTGTGGCAAACTTGGCGGTCGCTGCATCTTTGACGACGACGTGGTGAACGAGCTCATCGCTGCCGCCGAGCAGGCAGATGGCTTTGTCTTTGGCTCACCCGTCTACTATGCGCACCCCAGCGGACGCATCCTTTCGTCCCTCGATCGCGCCTTCTATGCAGGCGGGCACGCCTTTGAGCACAAGCCCGGCGCCGCGGTCGCCCGTCGTGGCGGCACGTCGACCACGTTCGATGTGCTCAACAAGTACTTCACCATTAAGCAAATGCCCGTGGTTGCTTCCACCTACTGGAACAACGTGTTTGGCCGCGTGCCCGGCGACGCCGACGGGGATGCCGAGGGCCTTGCCACCATGCGAAACATCGGCAAAAACATGGCCTGGCTCCTGCGCTGCATCGAGGCAGGACAGGCCGCCGGTATCAACGCACCCGAGGCAGATCGTGCAACGACCAACTTCATCAGGTAGAACGGCGGAACATAATATGAATATTCAAATCTTCGGGACTAAGAAGTCGTTCGATACCAAGAAAGCACAGCGCTTCTTCAAAGAGCGTCGCATTAAGGTGCAGTTTATTGACCTTAGGGAAAAGGAGATGAGCAAGGGCGAGCTCACGAGCGTGATGCAGGCGGTCGGCGGCATCGACAAGCTGCTCAACCCCAAAGCCAAGGACGAGGAAACGCTCGCACTCATTCAGCACCTTACCCCCAGTCAGCGCTTCGGCAAGCTGCTCGAAAACCAGCAGGTTCTGGCCGAGCCCATCGTGCGCAACGGCAAAAAGGCCACCGTCGGTTATTGCCCCGATGTATGGGGAGCCTGGGAGTAGCTTGTGTTATTTGCCGGCGCGTGGGTATAAGAGCAGGCGTTTGGCATAAGATTCAACTGTAAGCCATGTCTAACAAAGGAGGGCACATGCCCAACAAACCCGTGAAGATCATCATGCTTACCGGATACCTCGGTGCCGGCAAGACTACGCTGCTCAACCACATCCTCGCTAACGACGGCGGTATCCGCGCCGCCGTGATCGTTAACGATATCGGCGAGATCAACGTCGATGCCAGCCTTATCGCCGACGGCGGCCTTTCCGAGACCGACGACCTCATCCCGCTCACCAACGGCTGCATCTGCTGCACGCTTTCGGATGACCTGGCCAACCAGCTGCAGGGCATCGCCGATTCGGGCAACTTCGACTACATCATCATCGAGGCATCGGGTATTTGCGAACCTATCCCCATCGCCTACACCATCTCGAGCTTCTGCGACGAGGCCAAGGTGGGCGGCGAGCCCAAGCTCGCGCTCGACAACATCGTGGCCGTGGTCGACTGCGCCCGCATGTATGACGAGTTCAACGGCGGTCGCGACCTGCTGGCCGAGGATATCGACGAGGACGACATCGAAAGCCTGCTCATCCAGCAGATCGAGTTCTGCTCCACGCTGATCCTCAACAAGACCGATACCGTCACGCCTGAACAAATCGCCGAGCTCAAGGCCATCGTGCGCAGCCTGCAGAAGGACGCCGTGATCGTCGAGGCCCAAAACGGCGAGGTTCCCATGGAGGAGCTGCTCGATACCGGCCGCTTCGACTTTATGCGCGCCTACAACTCCGCCGCCTGGATCGAGGCCATGGAGCATCCCGAGGAGCACGACGACCCCGAGGTGCTCGAGTATGACATCGAGACCTTTGTGTACTCGCGCCGCAAGCCGTTTGACCTGAAAAAGTTCACCGATTTTGTTGAGCAGGAGTGGCCCGACGAGGTCATCCGTGTCAAGGGTCCGCTGTGGCAGACCGGCGATCCGGACATGTGCTACATGTTTGAGCAGGCCGGCCACCAGATGCGCCTGATGGAGAACGGTCTGTTCGTTGACTCCGCGCCCGAGGGCGAGAAGCAGAAGATCATCGACGAGAACCCCGAGATCATGCAGATTTGGGACGACGAGACGGGCGACCGCATGACGAGCCTGTGCATCATTGGCCGTCACATGGACAAGGATGCACTCATCGCCTCCCTCGATGCCTGCCTGACCGACTGGCACCGCGCCTAGGTTTATCCAAGCGGGCATTTTTCCGCCTACGTAACCGCCAAACCACCACGAAGGTGCCCTTCGTGGTGGTTTTTCGTTCTGAGCCAAGGAGATTCATGTTCAATATCGTGCTGTATGCGCCCGAGATTCCGGCCAATACGGGCAATATCGGCCGCACCTGCGTGGTCACCGGCGCTCCTCAAAATAAGCTCGTCATGGCCGGCCCGCCCCGGCGGGGTCCCGGGCCCCCGCCTGCATCTGGTGGAGCCGCTGGGGTTTTCGCTCGACGACAAGACGGTGCGTCGCGCCGGTCTGGGCTACTGGCAAAACTTGGACGTGACGACCTATGCCGGCTGGGAGGATTTCCTTGAGCGCAATGGTCTCTCCCCTGTCGACGAACGCCTGCATCTGCTGACCAAAAAGGCACGCCGCACCTATGCGCAAAGCACCTACCGCGACGGTGACTATTTGGTCTTTGGCAGCGAGAGCTCGGGCATTCCCGAGCCACTGCTTGCCGCAGCTCCCGAACGTTGCGAGCGCATCCCGATGCTGCGCGATTGTGACTCACTCGATAACGCCGAGGCCTGGGAAGCCCACGAGGAATCACTCGGGCATATCGAGGACGGCCATGAGGCCATCCTTCGGCAGGATATCTGCGGCAACTTCGTCAATCCGGACGACTACCGCATCAGCGCCCTCAACCTTTCCAACAGCGCCGCCATCGTCCTCTACGAAGCCCTGCGCCAGACAGGCTTTGCCGGCATGTAAAACCTGCCATTAGGGGACGGGGTAGAAATGGTAGACTTTCAAACTCTCTAGTCCTTGACAAAATGGTTTTGACATCAAATGCGGCAAAGGGACTGTCCCTTTGCCGCATTTGGCTGCTAACAATTCACGTCAGAATTCAACTTCAAATACAAACGACTGCCGAAGTTCTCGCTTAGCTTGGCTTGTCAGGCTCGAATTCGCCCTTATGTTCAGCTTGCTGCATGCCTCATCGATAGCCATAGCAAGCGATACTGACATGGTCATGGTCGTCTCGCTTTTCAATTCAACCCGATAACTCTTCGCCTTGTTTTTATCCTCTCCACCGCATCTCGTTTCGATTAACAAGAGAATGTCAGAGTCATGGGCATACCAATGGAGTTCAGGGCGCTGTGGAACCATGTCTCCCTCGAATTCCTGTGTAAACAGGATTTTCTTCTCATTTCTTGTTAAATCGCTCAAAGAGCCGTTGATTCGAGCCGAGCCCTTCTTTCCCGCTTTGGCATTTCCCTTAACCTGGTGGCCTCTCCGAGTTTCCTCGTACTCCGTCACCTCCAACTTGCAGCGCTTCGCGCCAAGCATGAACGCAATCCGTCTCAACTCGGCCATCTTGTCTTGTTGCATGGTTGCGAAATAGGAGTCAAGATCAACAAAGCGAGACCGATCAAAAGCATCTATGTAATATGTGGAATAAAGAGATGGTTTAGGGTAGAAAGACAGCTCGCTATCCCCAATTCCTTCGCGGTACAAATTGAAAATCTGCGTGCCCTTAACAGTATCCAACCAACCAATAGCATCCCTACAGACATCGATGTCCCGACGCTCATTTCCGTCAACAATTCGAATCATGTTCGGCAAATGGAATGAAGGGCTCTGATAGACCTCTTTGGTTACAGGCCTGTACCTATTGAGCTGTTGCTGGTATGCCCAATCGTTGACGGCGTCACCAATATCCGCAGCAGCACCTGCCGCACCATCGGCCGCATCAGCAATAGCCGCCAAGGCGTCATCGACCATCGGAGTTGCAGCACGCATTGCACCATCGGCAACTTTCTGTACGGTTGCAACCGCGCCCGCCATCGCGCTTCCGGCGCCATCAACCAACCCAGCAGCGGCCTTACGGATATCAAAACTCTGCTTATGTCGCGACAGCTCCTCCCTTTCGACAACAGCTAGATCGTCTTTATCCTCCATAGTGACCTCCTATTTCCGATAGTCGAAATCAACCGTATATTCATCGCCAAATGCCGAGTTGAACATCGCACGGATATTTGCTTCGGCGTTCACTCGAGCCTCTTCGAGCAGCTTGCCATCCTTGATGGCCTCGCTTTCACTCCGCTCCTTGCACTGCGCTTCAAACGCCGTGACGTCTTTGACCTCAATGGGATTGAGGATGTTGTTGCGTTCCTCGAGAGCACCCGACTTATTCATATCCGGCGTGTTCGAGATTACATAAGGCTCATCCATCGTAATGGTCAGCTTTTTCTTGTTTGTATGTATCTCTGCCGTCTCGAGATTCACACCCGCCTTAATGGTTCCCACATAGCGGTACCAAAAGCTGTTTTCCGTAAACGGGATATCAAACCAATCGAAGAACCTCTTGGTATCCGTCACCTTATCGACAATCGCATAGTTCTGCGATGCAGAAACCATCTCGTTCTGGGAAGCGATACGTTCAAACACGACCGACGGGGAAAGCGTATTGGGGGTCTTTTCTTTCGCGCCCGCAGCTTTGCCGTTATTAAAGATGGTAATGAAAAGTACAGCCACAATCACTCCACCAAGCGCCAGGCCCGCAAAGAATACCTTGGGCTTTGTCAGGATTCTCCCGAGTTTCGCTTTCAGCGCCCCCATGCCTTCCTCTATCTCATCCATCCCCTATTCCTTTCGAAATCCCTGTTATTTAAGAAACTGCCGTGGGTTATACCTCATGCCTTAATTGTCGTTTTCAGCATGTCTTTAGACGAGGGCAGTTGTTTGCAATCCGAAATAATACGCATTCGTTCGCAGCACTTGTTGTTCAATAATTGGCATAAAACGGGCAGGTCAACCATTCATTGCCGATTAACCCGCCCCTTCCGTGCAGAACTTATTTATTTACATCGTAGCTGGAAACAGATGCGACAACGCGCGCGGCGTCAACATCGGACATTGCCTCGAACTTGACTTTCTCACCCGGCGCCCACGAAGAAGTGTCCGCATAGGTCTCCTCCGCTTTGATGTCATCTGCATCATAGAGAGCAAGTGTCAGGCTGACGTTAGAGAACGATATACCAGAGGTGTTCTCAACTACCGCCGTATACGTATACAGACCGTAACCGTCATCCGATTTTTCGAAATTTGCTCCCTGAATCAAACTGTTGATGGCATCCTCGTAGCGGGTCTTCTCTGCTACGGACTTTCCATTCTTAATTAAGTCGTTGAAATCATCCTCGTATTTCTCCCCGACTTCCAGCCCGTAATTATCAACAAGCTTTTTGAGCTGCGCAGACCGCTTATCGTAGACCTTATTCCACTCTTCGTAATAATCCGAAGACGATTGCGAGTAATCCTCGGTCACTTTAAGCTGGTCATCAAGCAGATTCAGATACGTGATTACGTCCTGTTGCATCTTGGAATCCTTAAACCTAGCGTTCTTGAGTTCCTTGTCGTTCTTGATTTCGGCCTCAATAGCTTCCTGGATATTCTCGGTTGAATGAGGATCATCATCGTTTGCATTAGATTCAATGACGTCGGACCTTCTCTCAAACCCGGCGGCGATAACATTCATCGCCTTATCGTCGACATATTTCGACTTTGCAGCGTTTGCATCATTCTGTGAACAGGCCGAAATGAACCCCAGAGAACAGATGAGTAGTACAAGCAAACCCATCATGGGCATCTTTTTAGTAATATTTCGTTTCACGACTATTTCCCTTCGATTGACGTTGCAACTCATAGCCCCTCATCAAAAAGCAGACGAATTGACAACGCGGTGGCACTATTTGGTTTAAGGGCGTGAACTGGATAAATGCTGAGGGAAGGAGCGGGCCCGCGTAAGAATACTACCCTCATCAAATTGTCTAGTTAAAGCGAACGATTAAACGGCGGGCGGTCAACAATAGCTGAATCCGCCCGTCTCCAACGATCAAACGTCGACGGACTAACGCCCAATAGTGCGGCAGCATCCCGCCTTGTCACCCCACCTCCTTTAAATGATTGGACAACTGAACGATAGTTTTCTGGACGCTCGATCATTGGGCGTCCAAATCGAATGCCACGCGATCGCGCCGAAGCAATACCTTCAGCTTGTCTTTGCTTTATGTTTTCGCGCTCCACCTGAGCCACGTAGCTCAAAACCTGAAGCACTAGATCGGCAATAAAAGTCCCCGTAATTCCATTGGGTTGTTCGCGTGTATCAAGCAATGGCATATCGAGCACCACGATGGCAACGCGTTTGTCCGTCGTTAGGCGACGCCATTCATCGAGAACTTCACGGTAGTCGCGACCCAATCGATCGATACTCTTAATCACCAGAACGTCCCCTTCGCGCAGACGACGAAGAAGACGCTGGTACTGAGGACGCCTGAAGTCCTTTCCACTCGCTTTGTCAGCATAGATCAAATTCATTTGGACCGGAAACCGCTCCAGCGCATCCAGTTGGCGATCCAGGTTCTGATCTGCTGACGAAACTCGAGCATACCCATAGATTCTGTTTTTCATGATTGCCCCTATCAGCCGCACGATGGCAGCTTCAGATCATCTGAGAGCCCACTCACAATAGGGCGTGCAAATTTCGCGAATGGGTTGAACCCATTTTCGGGCTCCACCGTAAGCTATTCAAGCACCGCTTCGATAACGCACGACGCCAACCTGATACTTTGAAATGGAGTTAATCGTTTTTAACTGAAATTAACTAAAGTAAAATGAAGTTAAACGGCGGTGTGAAAGGAGAGCCGTGTGAAATATCTTGAGAACCCGTTTACCCCCAGTTTTGGTGAGGTTCCTGCCCATCTCGCTGGCAGACAACAGATTATTCGAGATTTGGACCGTGCCTTCTTGACCCAGCGCAGGCGCCCAGAATTGACCTCGATCTTCTCAGGCGCGCGTGGAACCGGTAAAACTGCTCTCATGTCATCGCTTGCGACAAGGGCAGAATCCCACGGCTGGATAGCCGTAAAGACGACCGCGCTCCCGGGAATGCTTGAGGAAATCGAGTTCGGGGCGAAACGTGCTGCCGGCCATCTTATCGACCCGTCCAACCACTTCGAAGTCACCGGTCTCGGAATTGCACCGCTCGGCAGCATCGAGGTCAGTCGCGTTCACGATGCCTCAACCTGGCGTTATCGCATGAGCGACATCATCGACCAGCTCAACGAGGCGGGCACCGGTCTGCTCGTCACGGTTGACGAGGTGGACCCGACACTCGACGAGATGATTCAGCTCGCAGCGACGTATCAGCACTTTGTGACCGATGGGAAACGCGTCGCCCTGCTCATGGCGGGACTTCCCAACAACGTCTCGACGTTGCTGAACCACAAGACGGTCTCGTTCCTTCGCCGCGCCCAACAATATCATCTGGGTCGCATTGCCGACTATGACGTACGCGAGGCCTTGATTCGCACGATCCAGGAAAACGATCGCCTGGCAGATGCCGAGGGAATCGATAGAGCCGTTCGCTCGATCTCTGGTTTTCCCTTCCTATTGCAACTCGTAGGCTACCGTGCCTGGGATCTCACAAGCGATTCGAAGGAAATCTCGTCACGCGACTTTGACCTGGGAATCAAAATCGCGCGCGACGAGATGGACGACCGAATCCTCGCGGCAACCTATCGGGAACTCACTGCAGAGGACAAGCGATTCCTCATCGCCATGCTCGATGACGAGGAAGAGTCCACCACCGCTGACCTTGTCGAGCGCCTTAAGCGTTCGCCGCAGCAGGTCTCCCGCTACCGACGCCGCATGATAGATGCCGGCATCATCGGGGAACGAGGACGAGGGCTCGTCGCATTTGAATTGCCATTCTTCCGCGACTATCTCGCGGCTCAATGCGTGAAATAGAAGTCAATGCGACAAAGGGGTGCCCCTTTGTCGCATCGCCTATAGATAACGACCGGTAATGCTCTTGGAGCAAGCTGCGATGTCGCCCGGCGTGCCGGCGCAGACGATTTGCCCGCCCGCATCGCCACCGCCCGGGCCCATGTCGATCACGTAATCGGCGTTACGGATAAGGTCGAGATCGTGTTCGATCACGATGACTGTGGCGCCCTTGGCAACGAGGCCGTCGAACACGCTCAGCAACACCTGAACATCGAGCGGATGCAGGCCAATCGTGGGCTCGTCGAATACGAATACGGCATCGTCCTGCACGCGGCCCATCTCGCTCGCAAGCTTAAGACGCTGCGCCTCGCCGCCCGAAAGCGCCGGCGTGGGCTCACCAAGCGTGAGATAGCCCAAGCCCAGGTCGTGCAAGGTCTGCAAGCGCGCCTGAACCTTCTTGAGGCCCAGTGTGGCGTCGAGGGCCTCGTCCACACTCATGTCCATGAGCTGCGGCAACGTAAGCAGACTCCCGTCCTTGCCCTCGCGATGGATATGCGAAGCCGCGTCTGCATAACGCGAACCGCGACATGCCGGGCAGACGATCTCGACATCGGGCAAAAACTGCACGTCGAGCGATATTGAGCCCGTGCCATCGCACGTAGGGCAGCGCAAGGCACCAGTGTTGTAGCTGAAGGCGCCCGCCTTGTAGCCGGCTGCCTTGGCCTCGGGCGTACGGGCAAAGGCGCGACGCAGCTCATCATGAAT
>OATK01001792.1_pt1 | contig 12189 bp, 10 predicted proteins | sample 1516611 | NCBI WGS metagenome assembly OATK01 (sample SAMEA2579947, study PRJEB22360) | human gut metagenome | biome: human gut; feature: human-associated habitat; material: faeces | place: Denmark | collected 2008/2010 | reverse complement strand
TAAGTATAATTAGAAATATTATCGAAGTTCTTATTCTTGACCTTATCTTCAGAATACTCAAAGAACAAGGCTTGCATCATTGAAAAAGTATCTCTGATACAAGATAAATCATAATGGGTTGTTTTTACATGGCTCATCAATCTAGCCAATGGATTAAGGTCTGTTCCTATCGCGTTTATACCTTTTATAGAAGCCTCAACTAACGATGTACCGCTTCCCATATATGGATCAAAAAGTAGCTCAACTCCATCCTCTGGCTTATATTCCTCTATTAGAGCTCTTGCTACTTGGGGAATCATCATCGCAGGATACGCATGATAGCAATGAGTAAATTCTTTGGTATCGGCATCCTTAAAGCTCCACCTATTATCAATCGTTCTTTTGTACATACCTTCCTTACTTATATTATGTGAGTGCAAATATACTCAATTGCTCACATATTGTGAGTACATAAGCATATATAAAACTATATTTTTGGGCAAAAATAACAATAATGATTAGAAAGACCGAGTATCAACTTGAAATCATCCTTAAGATAAAGGAGCTAAGAGAGGCCAACAATGTTAGCCAAAAAGAGTTGTCGAATCTCCTCGAAGTGGCTCCGGGCTTAATAGGGAGTATAGAAAGCCCTAAATTTCCACATAAGTACACCCTTAGTCAGATCTATAAAATATGCCACTATTTCAACATTACCATAGAACAGCTATTCATATCAGAGGAAGATTTTTCCAAAGATAGAGATATTATTGACTTACTCATATTTAATATAATACGTTATGGAGAATAAGGATTTTATTATTTCAAAGTTCAAAGAGGTTAAATCCTTGGAATATGTTCCAAGCAATAGAGCCAACAATACTGGGATTGGAAAAACATTTGAAGATTACATCGGAGTTGTCGAGAACAATTTAGACGAGCCCGATTTAGCTGGATTCGAAATAAAATCTCATCGCGGCGCTTCATGCTCTTACGTTACCCTATTCACTAAAAGCCCCTCATTTCCCAAACGTGCGAATGCTTATTTAAAAGATAAATTTGGAACACCTTATGAAGATACACCATCTATAAATAGCTTGCATACGTCTATGTTTGCAAATAGCTATAACACATATATGAAGAAATATTCTTTTAAACTCCTAAACAACCCTGTCGCCAAGACAATATTAATAGGAGTATTTGACTTAAATACAAAAGAGCTGTTAGATTGTAGCGTAGGTTACACCTATCAAGACATTCAAAAAGCACTAACAAAGAAGCTAAAGAACTTATTATATGTAACTGCCCAAACAAAAAAAGAAGGAGGTAAGGAACTCTTCTACTTCAATAAAGCCGATATATATACAGAGCCATCATTTGAGCGTTTTATATCACTCTTAACCGATGGGAAGATAATGTATGATATAAGAATCGGGAGCTATAAATCTGGCCCCAAATATGGTATGCCGCACGATCATGGGAGTGGATTCAGAATATTAGAGGCTAATATCAGACTATTATATTCTGATCACGAAACCATAGAATAAAACAAGCTACGCTTCATTTGTTGGCTTCTGTATCAAGACCGGAGACAAATACCATAGGGTTTCAACGATAATAGGCTCAATATCCCAACCGGATATTATCTACCCAAAAGGTATTTCCCGGAGACCCTATGTATGAGCCTCCGTGACTGGAACAGAACTCTAAGATCATATGGGTTACCTCATCGTCCTCCGTTCCCCAGCCGATTTCTTGGACAGGGACGTTCTTACCTTTGCTGTTTAAACTATAACGAGCGGACTCTCCGAGTTGAAACCCCATATATTCTTTATAATCGCTACGTTTCGTGATATCGCCGTATAAGATCGTGAAATTGGCATCGTTTACCCAATCCGTATTTTTATCCATCCGGATTACCAGCGTACCGATACGCTTAGCATATATGTTCCCGTCCTTATCTTCCCAACGCTTCTGAAGAAAGAGATTCACCAAAGGCATATCAATGCCATTTACCTCCGATCTCTTGCTAAAACCGCTCAATTTAATACGATTGGGATCACCGGAGAGTTTCACCTTATAATCGAATAACAAGGACGTAGGTTTTTGGTGAAACGGGATACCGCAAACGATCTGTCCCCACGTCTCCGAAGAATTCTTCGCCGGTTCCAGAAAACGGCCGAGATAGAGGCATCCCCCGACCAACACCTTCACGTTCATGATACCCATCGCCGAGATCGATTCTATCCCCGTCTCCAGCCGTGCGCAATACCCCTCATCCCGTCTTTCGGGGTAGACACTGACGCTAGCTTTCGTAATCCCGCTCACCCTAGCCATCACGTTAGAACTGCCCCAAGGCGAAGCTTTCGACTCAAAAGGTCTATTTCCGATAATCGTATCCGTAGGGCCAACGCAGTAAAGTGTCTTCGTCTCCTTCCCGATAATAGCCGATTCCGTGATCTTACGTACCACCCACTGATCCAGATCGCCATAACGGATCACTTCCGTCTTTCGCTGGGCATATAGCGCCATACTCATCCCCAAAAAGACAAATAAATAGCCTAACCGATTATTTACTACCATAAGTTACCCTCCTATCCAAATCCTTTTTTATTTTTGCAGCGAAATTAATTAGAATCGATAACACAAGGCAAGTCCGTATAAAGAATTTATTCGGATTATCCATGATAAATAACAAACGACGTGAATAAACCCATGGCAGAAAAGCCCCGGACACCCTCCATCGCGATCTCTTTACTACCCGTAGTGACATTAGTCATCATGCTGGCCGTAGCCATCTATATTTTCCGGGGCGATTCCCTTGGAGGAGCCAGCCAAATCGTATTATTGATAGCCACCTCGATCTGCTCTTTGATCGCCGTCTTTCATTGCAAGATCAAGTGGGAAGATATCGAGGGGCAAATCGCCCGTAACATCTATGGGATCGCACCGTCCGTCATCATCCTTTTATTGATCGGAACCCTATCGGGCAGTTGGATGGTAAGCGGGATCGTGCCGACCTTGATCTATTACGGGTTGCAAGTCATGCAAACGGATTTCTTCCTCGTGGCCTGTTGCCTGCTATGCAGTATCGTATCGGTTATGACGGGTAGCTCGTGGACTACCATCGCCACCATCGGGATCGCCTTGATCGGGATTGGCGAGGCGCAAGGCTTCAGTACGGGGTGGGTAGCCGGAGCGATTATATCGGGCGCTTATTTCGGGGATAAGATGTCGCCGTTATCAGACACTACGGTATTGGCGGCCTCCGTAACGGACACGCCCCTTTTCACGCATATCCGGTATATGCTTTATACGACCGTTCCCTCTATGATCGTCACACTGATCGTATTCAGCATCGCCGGATTCTCGAGGGAGACAGCGGACGCATCCCAGATAGCCGCTTTCTCCGAAGCCTTGAAAGGCTCGTTCCATATCACGCCTTGGCTTATGATCGTACCGATCGTTACCGGAATCATGATCGCCAAGAAGACACCTTCGATCGTAGTGCTTTTCGCCTCTTCCATACTCGCCGGAATATTCGCCTTGATCTTCCAGCCAAACGCCTTATTGGAGATTTCCGGGATCACGGATAGCGGAATTATCGCCTATATCAAAGGCCTGCTGATGACTTTCTATGACAGCACGCAGATACAGACCGGCAACGAGGCCCTGAACTCTCTAGTCTCTACCCGGGGAATGGCCGGGATGATGAACACGATTTGGCTGATCATTTGCGCCATGTGTTTCGGCGGGGCCATGTCCGCTAGCGGCATGCTGGAAAGCATCACACGTATCTTCTTGCATTTCATGCGAGGCCGTACCAGCATGGTCGCCTCTACCGTCGTGTCCGGATTATCCTTGAACATCTGCACGGCGGACCAGTTTATCGCCATCATCCTGAACAGCGAAATGTTTAAAGAAGTATATAAGCAACGGGGATTCGAAAGCCGCCTGCTTAGCCGGACAACGGAAGACTCAGTCACCGTCACCTCCGTGCTGATCCCGTGGACGACTTGCGGCATGACGCAATCTACAATCCTCGGCGTATCTACTTGGACTTATTTCCCTTATTGCGTCTTTAATATCGTCAGCCCGTTTATGAGCATTCTTATAGCGGCAACCGGTTATAAGATCGTCCAAAAGACTGTGAAATAAGGAAATCAATCTATAATTCATAGCGTTATTCAAGGTATTTTTAGTATTTTCGCACCATCATTATTTAAGCGACTGAATGAACAATGGAAAATCATCTTAAGAAGATGCCCTCCCCTCTACTTTCACTAGTGCCTATCCTCGTGCTGGTAGCTCTTTTGTTTGTAACCATACGCACTTTTGGCAGCGACGCGTTGAGCGGCGGAAGCCAAGTCGTATTACTTACCACCACGGCGGTCGCCTCCCTTTTGGCCATGATCTTCTGCAAAGTCAAATGGCGTGATATAGAAGAGGCGATATGTAAAAACATATTGGGAGTGGCCACAGCTATAATTATCCTATTGTTGATTGGCGCTTTATCCGGTAGCTGGATGATCAGCGGTATCGTCCCGACCTTGATTTATTACGGGATGCAAATCATCCATCCGAGTTTCTTTCTGGCCTCTTGCTGCGTGATCTGCGCTGTCGTATCCGTTATGACCGGTAGCTCGTGGACTACCATCGCCACGATCGGTATCGCCTTGATGGGTATCGGTGAGGCACAGGGCTTCGCTACGGGGTGGGTAGCCGGGGCGATCATCTCGGGCGCTTATTTCGGGGATAAGATCTCACCGCTTTCGGACACGACGGTATTAGCCTCTTCCGTAACGCATACCCCTTTGTTCTCCCATATCCGGTATATGATGCTTACGACAATACCGTCTATGGTGATCACGTTGATTATCTTTACCATAGCGGGTTTTACGCATACCTCGAACGCATCCGGGCAAATAGCCGAGTTCGCCGCCTCGTTGAACGAAAGTTTTAATATCTCACTCTGGCTACTGATCGTACCGGTGGTAACGGGTATATTAATCGCCAAGAAAGTACCGTCTTTGATCACCTTGTTTATCTCGACAGCGATGGCGGGGGTGCTCGCGATCTTTTTCCAGCCTCATTTATTGCAAGAGGTAGCGGGAGCGTCGGTAGCGGATGCCTCCTCCCTGTTTAAGGGATTATTCATGACATTCTACGGGAGTACCCAAATCGATACGGGCAACGAGGCCTTGAACAGCTTGGTCGCCACCCGGGGTATGGCGGGTATGATGAATACGATCTGGCTGATCATCTGCGCCATGTGCTTCGGTGGTTCCATGACGGCCAGCGGTATGCTGGAAAGCCTTACGTCCGTATTCCTGCGCTTTATGAAACGGAGGGTCGGCATGGTGGCGTCTACCGTATTCTCTGGTTTATTCTTGAATATCGTTACGGCCGATCAATACATATCTATTATCCTTACCGGAAATATGTTCAAGGATATCTACAAGAAAAAAGGATATGAGAGTCGCCTGTTAAGCCGTACGACGGAAGATTCCGTAACCGTAACGTCCGTGCTGGTACCGTGGAACACCTGCGGCATGACGCAAGCCACGATATTAGGCGTAGCGACCCTGACGTATCTTCCTTATTGCTTCTTTAACCTGATCAGTCCGTTGATGAGTATTACGATGGCCGCCATTGGCTTCAAAATAAAGCAACACCATGAAGAAGATCAGAGTATCATTGTTAACTAAAGTCGTTATCGCTATCGCCGCCGGCGTATTGTTCGGCCAGTTTTTACCGGGAGGAATCGCACGTATCTTTGTAACCTTCAATTCATTGTTCGGCAACTTCCTATCGTTCTCCATCCCTCTAATCATATTGGGGCTGGTGACTCCCGCTATCGGAGATCTGGGTAAAGGAGCCGGAAAGCTATTATTGATAACCGCCTTGATCGCTTACGGTTCAACAGTCTTCTCGGGTTTCTTCACGTTCCTGAGCGGATCGGCTATATTCCCGCACATACTACCGACCAACACGGAATTGACGGCGATGGAGAATCCGGAAGATTTCATGCTGACACCTTACTTCGTGGTAAATATGCCGCCTTTAATGGATGTCATGACAGCCTTACTGCTATCCTTTACGATTGGCCTAGGGCTTTCTAATATAGCAGGAACCACCCTGCGTGACTCTTTCACGGATTTCAAGGAAATTATCATTAAGCTAATCGAGGTGGTTATCATCCCGTTATTACCGCTCCATATTTTCGGTATCTTCCTGAACATGACCGTGAGCGGACAAGTCATGAGTATTATCACGATGTTCCTCAAGGTTATCATAGTCATCTTTGTCTTACATGTATTATTGTTATTGATCCAATTCACGATAGCCGGAGCCATAGCCGGGAAAAATCCGCTCCGCCTCTTGAAGAATATGTTACCGGCCTACGCTACGGCTCTGGGGACCCAATCCTCCGCCGCCACGATTCCCGTGACACTGGCGCAGGCTGTCAAGAATGGCGTACGGGAGAATATAGCGATCTTTACCGTTCCGCTTTGCGCCACGATCCATCTGGCAGGCAGCACCATGAAAATCGTAGCTTGCGCTATGGCTATCATGATCATGGCGGGAGAACCGGTTACCTTCTCCAATTTCAGCGGATTTATCATGATGCTGGGAATTACGATGGTAGCGGCTCCGGGGGTTCCGGGAGGGGCTATTATGGCCGCTTTGGGTATCTTGCAAAGTATGCTGGGATTCAATGAGACACTGCAAGCGTTGATGATCGCCCTTTATATTGCCATGGATAGTTTTGGCACCGCTTGCAACGTGACGGGAGATGGCGCTATCGCTGTCGTGGTGGATAAAATAGCCGGGAAAAACACCCCATAGTTACCTAGAGTAGCAGGAAGCCATAAGCGCCTCCAAGGTATCGACCTCTTTTTCCCGCATCATCGTAAGGGCGATATGGGCACAGGCGTAAGCGTCGGCCATGGCGTTATGATGTTGGGTAAGGTCGTAACCGCAGTGGGCGGCTACTGTCTGCAACTGATGATTTACCAGAAATGGGTACATCTTCCGGGATAGACGGCAAGTGCAATAGAAGGGATATTTCGGATAGGCTAAGTCATACACCTCGTGGGCGGCTTTCAGGCATCCCTCATCAAACGGACTGTTATGGGCAACAAGGGGGAGATCCTTTAGTTTCGGGGCGATGCTTTCCCAAGCCTCCTCGAAACATAACGCATCATTCGTATCCTCAGCGCTCAACCCATGTATAGCCGTAGTCCAACGGGTATAGAAATTAGGGGTAGGACGTACCAAGGTATAAATGCTATCTACTACCCAGTCATCCTCCAATATGGCGATACCTATACTGCAAATACTGCTCCGCTTTCCATTAGCGGTCTCAAAGTCAATGGCTGCGAATCGTTCCATAGATAGATTACTAGTTTTTAATCCGTTTACTATTTATTTGTAGAGACGGGGCGTGCCCCGTCTCTACAAATAACCTCTCATTATTTATGGCTCCAGTCCCTTGGCGCGGGGACAGGGGCTAGCGGTTTGCGTTCTTTTAATTGTTTCATGACTTCCTCGATAGCACGGTCTAACTGTTGATCCTCACCGTTCCATTCCTTGATGGGGTCGTTATCGATCAAGATATCCGGATCCACACCATGGTTCTCGATAATCCAGTTACCCGTCTTCGGATCATAGCTCGTGAAGAAAGGCACACGGATATCCGTACCGTCCATATAAGGAAGCGGGCCGCTAATACCGATGATACCGCCCCAAGTACGGGTTCCAATCAATTTACCTAAGCCAAGCGCACGGAAGCCCCACGGGAACAAATCGCCATCGGAAGCGGAATACTTATTGATCAAGCAAACTTTCGGGCCGACCTGTACGGCATCCGGCACGGTCCCGATCAAAGAAGAACCCCGGCGCATCGTCAAACGATACGGCTCACGAGACAGACGTTCCAGAATCATCGGGGAGACATTTCCACCGCCATTCGCACGATCATCGATAATCAGACCCTCCTTATCCAATTGCGGATAGAAATAGCGGGAGAACTCATTCAAGCCTTCCGGCCCCATATCCGGGATATAGATATAACCGACCTTACCGTTCGTCGCCTTATCCACCTTCTTGATATTATCTTGGATCCAATTATAATGATACAAAGAATACTCTTCCGCCAACGGACTGACTACGATCTTACGAGCGCCCGCCAACTGAGGCTTGCTATTCAAAGACAACTCGGTCGGAACGTTCGCCTTTCCGATCAACAACTTATACATATCGTTCACGCTATTCGTAGGTACTCCGTCTATAGCGACGATATACTCTCCGGCCTTCGCCTCAACACCCGGCTCTGTCAATGGAGAACGTAATTCCTTACTCCAAGAAGCCCCCGGCAGGATCTTTTCCAAGCGGAAGAAACCACTCTTATCCCGAGAAACCTCAGCACCTAGCAGACCCATCGATACCCGTTTAGGACTTTCCACCTCACCGGGGTTCACATAAGCATGCCCTACTCCCAGCTCGCCGATCATCTCGCCAATAATATAATTCAAGTCCAAACGTGTTTTCACGTAAGGAAGAAGGGCGGCGTATTTCTCCCTGATCGCCTTCCAATCCTTGCCATGCATATTCTCCAGATAGAAACCATCCCGGAAAGCACGCCAAGCCTCATCGAAGATTTGCGCCCATTCCTTCGTATAGTCTACCGTGATCTTCATATTCGCCAGATTAACCGGCTTGCTTAAATCCGCTTTACCCTTCGGTATATCGGTTACGAATAGTTGATCGTCCTTAAAGAAAACAGCTTTCTTGCCAGCCGGATCAACCATCATAGCGGCATCGCTAACGGTTTCCTCTTTCTGTTTCTTCAAGTCAAACATCTTCATGCCGCCTTTCGTGAAATAATACACGTTCGTTCCATCGGAATAAAGATCGTAGTAATTCGATCCCGGCAAGGGGAGCTTAACGATTCGATCCGTGATACCCTCTATATCAATCTTTACGACCGGAGTAGAAGCCTCATTCTTTGTCTCGTCCTTTTTAGAGGCATCCGCTTTCGCCGGGGTAGATTCAATGGCTACCTCCGCATCCGTTTCCATAAACGGGGAAGCGGTATCCTTAGACAATAACGCCAGATATACGCCACCCATATTATTATACACATGATTCCATTCCGTTTGGCTATACGTAGGATTGAAATCACGGGCGGAAGTGAATACCAGATATTTGCCATCCGTACTGAATACCGGAGAATAAGACTCGTACCATTTATCGGTCACGGGATATTCTTTCTTACCCGCGATATCGTAGACATAGACGATCGAGAAATTATTATCGGACACACGGGAATAAGTCAACCAATTATTATCCGGAGAGAAACTTACGTTGCGGGCTTCACCTAACAGACTTTGTGAGATAGTTGTTAGCTGTTTGTTAGATACGTCCAAAAGATTGATACGATTTTTACGATCCGTATAGACAATCTTCTTGGAATCCGGGCTCCACTGGAAAGTACGGATATACGTATCGTTATTCTTGGTCAACAGGGTAGGCTCGCCCCCCTCGGAATCTTGGAGATACAGCTCGGTCTCGCCGGTAGCATCGGAGATATAGGCAATATACTTTCCGTCTGGAGACCATTGAGCGTCACGTTCGTGCGCTCCCGGAGTACGGGTGATATTTTTCGTAACCCCTTTATCTACCGGGATATTGAATACCTCGCCACGAGCCGTCACCACCATACGCTCACCTTTTGGGGAGAGGCTGGCACTCGTGATATATTTGGAGCCATCCTTGATCTCGCTACGTGCGTAGACATTATCGGAGGCCAGGGTTACGTTCACTTTCTCCGGTTTCTTCGACGCCGCATCCATCTTATAGATATAGCCTCCATTCTCGAAAACGATCGTATTCCCGAAGCTGCTAGGGAATTTCACATCGTACTCGGTGAAGTTCGTCACCTTACTTGTTTGTTTTGTCTTCGTATTGTAAACGAACAAGTTCATCGTGTAATCCCGATCCGAAAGGAAATAGATCTCATCACCAATCCACATCGGAAAGATATCTTGCGCCTCATTGTTCGTGATATTCTCTACACTTTTCTTCTCCGGATTATACACCCAGATATCATCGGCCATACCACCCTTATAGTATTTCCATGTACGGAACTCACGCATTACCCGGTTGTAAGCCAATTGTTTTCCGTCAGGCGAATAGCTACAAAAGCCGCCCTCGGGCAAGGGAACCACCTCGGAAAGGCCACCTTCTTTATTTACCGTATATAACTTACCGGAGAACCCATCGCTGATGCGGTTGCGGTAAACAATACCATTACCGTCCGGTGTCCAAGTCATCACGATATTATTCGGGCCCATGCGATCGCCCAGATCATCACGGCTATTCGTAGCCGTGTAAGTGATACGCAATGGCTCACCGCCGGAAGAGGGCATCGTGTACACTTCCGTGTTACCGTCGTACTGTCCCGTAAAAGCGATCGTCTTACCATCCGGGGAGAAACGGGGAAACATCTCATACCCCACATACGATGTCAATCGCTGTGCCTCACCACCTGTAGCCGGGACCTTATATAAATCGCCAGCGTACGAGAATACAATCTCTGAACCATTTGTAGCCGGAAAGCGCATTAATCTCGCCTACACGGCTAACCAACAGCGTGGGGATAGCGCCAGCCGCCAATGCTGTTAAAATCATTCTTTTCCTCATAACCAATCTTATCTTTTAATCATATCTGTTCTATCCGTTTTTAGTTGGCCCAATAGCGGGTAGGACCTCAAATGTACATAAAAAGATCCAAAATCCAAGTCAAGTCCCTTATATATCCGATCCTAGAAAAAGTTTTAGAATCTCTAATTTATTACTACCTTTGCGCCGGAAATCAAACAATGATACAAATAAGATGAACAAGAAGCTTCTGAACAACTCAAAAAGATGGTATACCCGGGCTTTCTCGGGTAACACGATCGTGCATGTTCATTGGTTCAGCGGTTTTGTCTAAATCCATCCATACTCTTCTTGAGAGGACTTCTTTTTATAGTTCTCTTCTTACACCTACATCTAGGTCTTAATTGCACTCAAGTTTAACTTCTACGGAAAAGAGGGAGTATTCGTATGCTTCGTTTCCGGGGAAAAGATGTCTTGCGCATCTCAAAATACAATATGCTTATGTTTATCATTCTAGGTCTATTAGGTCTGGGGATAAGCGTCGGTTATTTATGCCGACACGTCCCCGCTTTCAAGGGATTGGAACAATCCATCTCTTATACGATTTTCGCGATGTTGTTCATATTCGGTATTACCATAGGAGCCAACCAATCTTTGCTGAATAATATTGGTGAGTTTGGAATACAAGCAGCCATACTTGCTATTTGCGGAGTATTGGGAAGTCTGGTAGCATCTTTTATCGCTTATAAATTATTTATCAAGAAAGGAGGTCTCAATGAAAAATAACCTAATCGTTATCTTATGTTTCACAGCGGGAATCTTTTGCGGAACCTTCGCCAACACGACTATCTCCACGTATTGCGAAAAACTACCGCAATTCTTGCTATACGCCCTCGTTATCCAAGTAGGATTGAATCTGGGAGCAAACGCCGAATTAGGAAAGATGGTAAAGGATATCCGGTTTTCCAGTTTGCTACTGCCGTTCTTTACGATCATCGGCACGTTAGTATTCTCTGCGGCGGCGAGTTTGTTATTGACCTCGTGGAATATATATGATTGTATGGCTGTAGGAAGCGGATTCGCCTATTATTCCTTATCCTCCTTGCTTATCGTACAACTGAAAGAGGCGTCGGCAGGGATAGAGATCGCTTCGCAACTTGGGGCTATCGCATTATTGGCTAATATCATCCGGGAAATGTTAGCTTTATTCGGGGCACCGCTGTATGCCTCTTTCTTTGGTAAATTCGCTCCGGTATCCGTGGCGGGGATTAATTCCATGGATGTCTGCCTTCCGGTTATCAGCCGGTATTCCGGAAAGAATATCGTACCTGTGGCTATTATTCACGGGATTATCCTCGAGATCAGCGTGCCGTTGCTTATCTCGCTCTTTTGCAAGTAGAAGCAGGATTTATCCTCGATACCCGCGCTATAGACACAAAAGAGGATGCGTACATTATATCGACGCATCCTCTTGTTCCTTTATCCGTACTTCCTCCTCACGGAGGTACTTACGGACCTCTTAATTTATTACTTTAGTATTAATATTAA
>OATK01001790.1_pt1 | contig 12197 bp, 10 predicted proteins | sample 1516611 | NCBI WGS metagenome assembly OATK01 (sample SAMEA2579947, study PRJEB22360) | human gut metagenome | biome: human gut; feature: human-associated habitat; material: faeces | place: Denmark | collected 2008/2010 | reverse complement strand
CAAAGCCTCTCCCTTTGGGAGAGGTGTCACCGAAGGTGACGGAGAGGGCAAGCCCGGCAGGAAAGAGCCGCTGCGCAGCGATAGGCAGGCTTTTTGTCAGAGCGATACTATCGCTGTGTCTGGGATTCGCCGTCAGCGGCCTAGCCCTCTCAGTCGGGCTTGCGCCCGCCAGCTCCCCCAAAGGGGGAGCCCTTGGCATGTCGGTCAGCTTTCGTCTGGACGAGCGAAGCACAATATCTCAGAAACAGCAGTGCTCCGCTGTCTAGTCCAGCGACAGCTTGACAAGGAGCGTTGTCCAGAAGCCGCTGTCCCCGTAAGCAAGGCCCGCTCTTTTGCGCCCTGTCGAGCCTCAGTCGTCCAGTGGAAAGTTACCCGGCCTGCCAAGGCCTCTCCCTCTGGGAGAGCTGGCGCGAAGCGCCTGAGAGGGCGCACCCGCTGTCCCCGTAAGCAAGGCCCGCCCTCTTGCGTCCTGTCGAACCTCAGGCGTCCAGCATAGACCTGACCGGCCTGCCAAAGCCTCTCCCTTTGGGAGAGGTGGCATTGCGAAGCAATGACGGAGAGGGCAAGCCCGGCAGGAAAGAGCCGCTGCGCAGCGATGGGCAGGCTCTTTGTCAGAGCGATGCTATCGCTGTGCCAGAGCTGTTTGTCAGCGGCCTTGCCCTCTCAGTCTCACTTCGTTCGCCAGCTCTCCCAGAGGGAGAGCCTTTGACTGAGAGCCCTCCGTGAATTTGTGGAAAATGCACGACAGAAAAGAGAAGAATTTGTAAAGGTGATAAAAATGCGAAGAAGATATTGACAAAAATGATGGGTGGGGTATAATGATAACACAGGCCGACAGCCGGAAATGGATGGCCTGCCTGTATAATTCATTTTTATTTATGGAGGCAAAAATCATGAAAATGGCAAAGAAACTTCTGGCCCTCGTCCTGACCGGCGTTATGGCTGTGTCCATGCTGACTGGCTGCGCTCTGAGCGACAAGGTCACCAGCGAAGCTCTTGAGAAGGCTCTGAACAAGGAGCAGGTTCAGGGCACTGTCGATGTCGATTACAAGTACGACAACGACCTGAACAAAAAGGCTTCCAAGATCTGGGAGACCGAGATGAAGAACAAGACCTTCACTCTGTCCACTACCGATCTGACCAAGGTCTCTGTCAGCGGAAAGGACTACCTGTACTACGTTGTCGAGCGTCCCGAGGACTACAAGACCTTCGGCGGCTGGATCACCGCAGCTCAGGCTCTTGACAAAGCTGTTGCAAAGCAGGGCATCGAAAAGACTGTTACTGGTTCTGAAGTGAAGGTTCTGAACCGCAGCAAGTCCACCGATCCCAATGCTCATAAAAAGGTCAACTTCGGCGTTTACTACGGCTCCAAGAAGGGCCTCGATGGCAACGGCGCCAAGAGCATGAACTACGTCGTGGTCGTGTTCGAAGTCGCTCCCAAGACTGTCTAATCACTCCATCTGCTCAAATCATTACAGACCCTGTCTGTGATACACATTGAGAAATGACTCCAAGGCCCGGAGCGGGAACGCTCCGGGCCTTGGTTTTTTTGGAGGCGGGGCGGGGTGGAGCGAGGGGGCGGGCCTTTACAATCCCCGCAAAACATGATAAAGTAAAGGTACTCTGCTTTCAACAGGAAAAGCAGGCCCGGCTGCGGGGAAAGCCGCCGGGACAACGACGCAACACGACACGGCAAACCAGCCGCGGACGGAAAGGATGTACTTACAATGGAACAGAGCGAAAAGACCCTTGATATGATCGTCAATCTCTGCAAGAACCGGGGCTATGTCTTCCCCGGCTCTGAGATTTACGGCGGTCTGGCCAACAGCTGGGACTACGGCCCGCTGGGCGTCGAGTTCAAGAACAACGTCAAAAAGGCATGGCTGAAAAAGTTCGTGCAGGAGAGCCCCTACAACGTGGGCCTCGATGCCGCCATCCTCATGAACCCCCAGACCTGGGTCACCACCGGCCATGTTGCCGGCTTCTCGGACCCCCTGCTGGACTGCCGCGCCTGCAAGGCCCGCCACCGCGCCGACAAGCTCATCGGCGACGAGCACCCCGAGGTGAACGTGGACGCCATGAGCTTTGACGAGATGGACGCCTTTATCGCGGAGCATGAGGACATCGTCTGCCCCGTCTGCGGCAAGCACGACTTCACCCCCATCCGTAAGTTCAACCTGATGTTCAAGACCGCCATCGGCGTCACCGAGGACAGCTCTTCCACCTGCTACCTCCGCCCCGAGACGGCGCAGGGCATCTTCGTCAACTTTGCCAACATCCAGCGCACCACCCGCCGCAAGCTGCCCTTCGGCGTCTGCCAGGTGGGCAAGGCCTTCCGCAACGAGATCACCCCGGGCAACTTCACCTTCCGCACCCGCGAGTTCGAGCAGATGGAGTGCGAGTTCTTCTGCAAGCCCGGCACCGACCTCGAGTGGTTCTCCTACTGGAAGGACTGCTGCGAGAACTGGCTGCTGAGCCTCGGCATCAAGAAGGAGCATCTGCGCCTGCGCGACCACGAGCCTGCCGAGCTGGCCTTCTACAGCCGCGCCACCACCGACATCGAGTACGCCTTCCCCTTCACCGACTGGGGCGAGCTGTGGGGCATCGCCGACCGCACCAATTACGACCTGAGCCGCCATCAGGAGGCCTCCGGCAAGAGCCTCGAGTACTTTGACAGCGAGACCAACGAGCACTACATCCCCTACGTCATCGAGCCCTCTCTGGGCTGCGACCGGGTGGCGCTGGCCTTCCTGTGCGAGGCCTACGACGAGGAGCATCTGACCGACAGCAAGGGCAAGGAGGACGTCCGCACCGTCCTGCATCTGCACCCGGCTCTGGCTCCCTATAAGTGCGCTGTCCTGCCCCTGAGCAAGAAGCTGGGCGACAAGGCCATGGAGATCCGCAACGAGCTGAGCAGGTACTTCATGGTGGACTACGACGATACCGGCTCCATCGGCAAGCGCTACCGCCGTGAGGACGAGATCGGCACTCCCTACTGCATCACCGTGGACTTCGACACCGTGGGCGACGAGGCCAAGGGCATTGCCGCCGACAACTGCGTCACCGTCCGCGACCGCGACACCATGGAGCAGGTGCGTATGCCCATCTCCGAGCTGAAGAGCTACATCGAGAGCAAGATCGAGTTCTGATAAAAACTCACTTTTGTGAGTGAAAAAACAGCCCCGCCGTTGCAATTTCGGCGGGGCTGTGGTATAATACAGCTAAAGAAAGTGCTGTCTGGCAAACGGTCAGCACCTTTCCGATAAGTCAATTACAAGAAATGATCGCTCGAGTGGAGCCGGGAAGTCATTTTTTGTTATTGAAGATCTTGTACGCTATATCGAACGCGCCAAAACCTACTGTTGCGAGCAACGTAAGCAAAGCCAGAGTCTCTAAAAGCGTCATAGAACATCACCCCAGCTCACAGTTGCGAGCAATACTACAGCCCCGCCGTTGCAATTTCGGCGGGGCTGTGGTATAATACAACTAAAGAAAGTGCTGTCTGGCAAACGGTCAGTACCTTTCCAGCAGATTAGTCACAAAAAATGACCGCTCAGGCTTGAGACACTGAGGGCGGTCATTTTTTGTTATGAAAGATCTTGTACGCAATGTCAAACGCGCCAAAACCTACCGTTGCAAGCAACGTAAGTAAAGCTAAAGTTTCCAAAAGCGTCATAGAACATCACCCCTTTCGCTGTGGAGCGTCGGGGGCATAACAAAAATGCTCGCCTTCCCGACGTAAGGCCGGAAAGGTGTAGACCGCCTGCCGTTATGTAGACAGCACTCTCATACACTAGTATAACAGATGTTTCCCGATTTTTCAACCGGCAGAAGCATCTGTTTTGTTTTTATCGGGTGGACAATTCCGGCCGGAGCGGTTATACTGTCAGATAGAAAATGCACCGCCGTGGTCTGCACGGCAGAAAGGATATTCCGTGGAAAACTTTACTCTTCTTCTGAAAAAATACGCCGATTTCATCGTCCGTGTGGGCGTCAACCCCCAGCCGGGCCAGACCCTCATCATCAACTGCTGCCTCGAGGCCGCCCCGCTGGCCCGTCTGTGCGTGCGCAGTGCCTACGAGGCCGGCGCCCGGGACGTGCTGGTGAACTGGAGCGACAACGAGGTCTCCCGCAGCCGGATGGAGCTGGGCAGCGAGGAAGCCCTGACCGACTTCAAGTCTTATCAGCTCCGCCGCTATCTGGACTACGCCGAGAGCGAGGGCGGCGTCTGCGTCCTCCACATCCTTGCCGACGACCCCGAGGTCTACGCCGGTCTGGACGGCGCGAAGATCAGCCGTGTGAACGCTGCGCAGCGCAAGTTCATGGCTCCGTGGCGGGAGTACACCATGAACGACCGCGTCCAGTGGTCCATCGCCGCCATGCCCAGCGCCCCGTGGGCGAAGAAGATCTTCCCGGAGCTGGACGAGGCTGCGGCCATCGAGAAGCTCTGGCAGCTCATCTTCGACGTCTGCCGGGTGACGGACGGCGACCCCGTCAACGAGTGGAAGGCCCACCTCGACCGTCTCACCGGCCTGAAGGACAAGATGAACGCCCTCGACCTCGAGAGCGTCCACTTCGAGAGCGGCAACGGCACCGACCTGACCGTCGGCATCGCCGACAAGGCCGTCTGGGAGAGTGCCGCCAGCGTCAGCGAAAAGGGCGTGGTCTTCCTACCCAACATCCCCACCGAAGAGGTCTTTACCGCCCCCCACAAGGACAGGGTGAACGGCATCGTCTACGGCACCAAGCCCTACGTCTTCAACGGCCAGCTCATCAAGGGCTTCCATGTCACCTTCAAGGATGGCCGGGTCGTGGAGCACGGTGCAGACGAGGGCGCGGAGCTTCTGGGCCAGCTTCTGGACACCGACGAGGGCGCACGGAGCATCGGCGAAGTGGCGCTGGTTCCGGCGTCCAGCCCCATCAACCGCAGCGGCGCGCTGTTCTATAGCACCCTCTTCGACGAGAACGCCGCCTGCCACATCGCCTTTGGTGCCAGCTATCCCGGTACCACCGAGAGCGGCACCCGCCTGACCAAGGACGAGCTGCTGGCCCGGGGCATGAACCAGTCCGCCATCCACGAGGACGTCATGGTGGGCGCCGAGGACAGCCATATCACCGGCAAGTGCCGCGACGGCCGCACCGTGGAGCTGTTCCGCGATGGCGTCTGGGTGCTGTGAGAAGAGGATTTTTCACGAAAAAGCTTGCATAATCCGCAAGAGTATGCTATATTCTAGTAGTACGCTATAGTTTTATTGGAAAGTGGGCCGCAAGGTCCGCTTTTCTTGTTTGTTTGGAGGTTTTTTTATGGCGAAGCAGTCTGGCGGCAACACCGCCCAGAGAGTCGAAGCGCTTGTCCGCCCCGTCGTGGAGGGCATGGGCCTGCGCCTGTGGGATGTGGTCTTTGAGAAGGAAGGGCCGGACTGGTATCTCCGTGTGCTCATCGACAGGGACGGCACCATGGATACCGACACCTGTGCCGAAGTGTCCCACGCCCTGGACCCCATCCTCGATGAAGCAGACCCCATCGACCAGAGCTATTATCTCGAGGTGGGCAGCCCCGGCCTTGGCCGCAAGCTGACCCGCCCGGAGCACTACGAAGCACTCAAGGGCGAGAAGATCGGCGTCAAGCTCATCCGCCCCACCGCCGACGGCGTGCGCGAGTTTGCCGGCATCCTGAAAGGCCGCGAGGGCAGCACCGTCACGGTGGAGACGGAGAACGGCCCGGTGAGCTTTGAGGTGAACGCCGCATCCGGCGTCCATCTCTGTGACGACGAACATCTGTTTGATTAAAAACAGCCCTCTCAGGCGCGTTCCGCGCCGGCTCTCCCAGAGGGAGAGCCAAAGATGAACTGAGAAAAGATACCATTATAATCTAGGAGGAACCCGAAAAATGGCAGCAGCGAACAACGAATTTTTTGAAGCTCTCTCCATGCTGGAGCACGAGCGCGGCATCACCGCGGAGTACCTGATCGAAAAGATCAAGGCTGCGATCGTCATCGCCGTGAAGAAGAACTACGAGGTCGAGGACGACCACGTCATGGTCGAGATCGACCCCGACACCGGCAAGTTCAACGTCGCCCTCATCCAAGACGTCGTGGCCGATGAGGACTGGTACGACGAGCACAGCGAGATCGGCATCACCGAGGCGCAGCACATCCGCAAGAGCTATCAGGTGGGCGACCGCGTCGTGACCCCCCTCAAGACCAAGGACTTTGGCCGCATCGCCGCCCAGACCGCAAAGCACGTCATCCGTCAGGGCATCCGTGAGGCTGAGCGCAGCCAGCAGCTGAGCGAGATCCAGTCCCGCGCCCACGACATCGTGCAGGCCACCGTCACCCGCGTTGACCCCGAGAAGGGCATCGTTGCCCTCGACCTGGGCAAGGGCGGCGAGGCCATCCTGCCCCGCAACGAGCAGGTCCCCGGGGAGGTCTACACCGAGGGCCAGATGCTGCAGGTCTACATCGTGGATGTCGTGGCAAGCGAGCGCGGCCCCCGCGTCATGATCAGCCGCACCCACCCCGGCCTCGTCAAGCGCCTGTTCGAGCTGGAAGTGCCTGAGATCTACGACGGCACCGTCGAGGTCAAGGCCATCAGCCGCGAGGCCGGCGCCCGCACCAAGATGGCTGTCTGGTCCAAGGACGCCAACGTCAACCCCGTCTCTGCCTGCATCGGCCCCCACGGCGACCGTGTGGCCGCTGTGGTCGAGAAGCTGGGCGGCGAGAAGATCGACATCGTGAAGTGGAGCGAGGACATCTCCGAGTTCATCTCCGCAGCTCTCAGCCCCGCAAAGGTGGTCAAGGTCGAGCTGCTGCCCGGCGAGACCCGCTCCTGCCGCGTGACCGTGCCGGACCAGCAGCTGAGCCTTGCCATCGGCAACAAGGGCCAGAACGCCCGTCTGTGCGCCCGCCTGACCGGCTACAATATCGACATCCGCCCCGAGAGCGGCTACTACGGCGAGGAAGAGCCGAAGGCTGCCGAGGCTGAGAAGACCGAAGACACCGCCGCAGAATAAGCGCGGAACACCTGCCGAAGGAGGGAAAACCGGATGGCACAAAAGAAGATCCCTGCCCGCCAGTGCATCGGCTGCCTGACCAGCCGCCCCAAGAAGGAACTGGTGCGTGTGGTGCGCGCACCCAGCGGAGAGATCAGCATCGACCCCGTGGGCAAGAAGCCCGGCCGCGGTGCTTACCTCTGCCCGGATGCCGCCTGCCTTGCAAAGGCAAAAAAGAAGAAGGCGCTGGAGCGCTGCTTTGAGCAGCCGGTCCCCGCCGAGGTATACGATGCACTGGCCCAGCAGCTGGCCGGTGTGGAAGCAGAAAAGGAGGCCGACCGCGATGGCAAAGAAGCATAACGCCCCCGCAAAACCGGCCCTTGAGCCGAATGAGGCCCTGTTCCAGGCCGTGAGCCTCTGCCGCAAGGCGGGCGCTCTGACCATGGGCTTTGACGCGGTGGAAGACGCCGTCGTCAAGGGCAAGGCATGGCTCGTGATGACTGCGTCCGACGCCAGCCCCAAGACCGTGCAGCGGCTCAACTACGCTGTGGGCGATATGGTGGACGTCATCCCCATGCCGCTGACACAGGATAAGCTGGCTGACATCAGCCGCAAACCGGTGGCCATTTATGCCGTCACCGACCGCAACCTCGCCAAGCTCTGCTTTGACCGGCTGACGGCGTGCGGAGCGATTCAAACTGAGGAGGATATGAGCGAATGACCGTAAAATATAAAGTGAGCGATTTTGCAAAGGACCTGAGCATCTCTGCCAAGAAGGTCCTCGACGAGCTGAACGCCATGGGCAGCACCGGCAAGAAGAACAGCTCCACTCTGGAGGAGAACGAGCTGAACTACCTGCTGGAGAAGTTCAGCAAGGACAACAGCGTCAAGAGCCTGGACGAGTTTTTGAACAGCGCCAAGGCCCCCAAGGCTGAGCCGAAGCCTGCCGAGAAGAAGGCGGAGCCCAAGGCCGAAAAGAAGCCCGAGGCCCCCAAGGCTGAGCCCGCAATGGCCGAGGCAAAGCCCGCTGCCAAGCAAAGCAACAAGAAGAACGAGCAGCACAGGAAGCGTGAGGAGAAGACCGTCTCCCTGAGCGAGCTGGCCCGTGAGACCGGCGCAAAGGCTACTGCAGCTTCCGCTCAGTCCGTCTCTGTCCGCCGCGAGGACAATCAGGTCACCGTCGATACCCGCACCGTCGATATGAACGTGGATCGCTTCGACGCCCGTTACGACGATCTGGCTTCCACCAAGAACACCGAGAACCGCCGCAAGCCCACCCCCCAGGGCAACAAGCAGAAGTTCACCCAGCGCGGCCAGCGCCAGCGCCAGCAGTTCCAGAAGGGCAAGCGTGAGACCGAGTTCGAGCGTCTGCAGCGCATCCAGCTGGAAAAGGCCCGCAATGCGCAGCTGAAGGTCCTCATCCCCGATGAGATCACCGTCGGTGAGCTGGCTGCCCGCCTGAAGCAGCAGGCCGGCAAGGTCATCGCCAAGTTCATGCAGATGGGCGAGATGCATGCCATCAACGACATCATCGATTTCGATACCGCCGCTCTGGTGGCCGAGGAGTTCCACGCCAAGGTCGAGAAGGAAGTCCACGTCACCATCGAGGAGCGCCTGTTCACCCAGGAGGAGGATTCTCAGGACGATCTCGTCACCCGTCCCCCGGTCGTCTGCGTCATGGGCCACGTTGACCACGGCAAGACCAGTATCCTGGATGCTATCCGCAAGACCAACGTCACCGCAGGCGAGGCCGGCGGCATCACTCAGGCCATCGGTGCATATCAGGTCAAGGTCAACGACAGCCTCATCACTTTCCTCGATACCCCGGGCCACGAGGCATTCACCTCCATGCGCGCCCGCGGTGCCAACATGACCGATATTGCAGTTCTGGTCGTCGCCGCCGATGACGGCATCATGCCCCAGACGGTCGAGTCCATCAACCACGCCAAGGCCGCCAACGTCAAGCTCATCGTGGCCATGAACAAGATGGATAAGCCCACCGCCAACCCCGAGCGCGTGATGGAGGGCCTGACCAAGTACGGCATCATCACCGAGGACTGGGGCGGCGACGTCGCCTGCATCCCCGTCTCTGCTCTGACCGGCATGGGCATCAACGACCTGCTGGAGCGCATCGCTTTGGAAGCTGAGGTCATGGAGCTGAAGGCTAACCCCAACCGCCGTGCCAAGGGCGCTGTTGTCGAGGCTCGTCTGGACAAGGGCCAGGGCCCCATCGCCACCATTCTGGTGCAGAACGGCACCCTCCACTCCGGCGATGTCATCATCGCCGGTACCGCCGTGGGCCGTGTGCGTACCATGCGCAGCGACAAGGGCATTCTGCTGAACGACGCCGGCCCCTCCACTCCTGTGGAGATCACCGGTCTGACCGCTGTGCCTGAGGCCGGCGACCTGTTCGAGGCCGTCGAGGACGAGCGTCTGGCCCGTGAGCTGGCCGAGCAGCGCATCGCTGCCGCCAAGGAGAAGCAGTTCTCCTCCTTCCAGAAGGTCACTCTGGATAACCTGTTCAGCCAGATGGCTCAGAACGATATGAAGGAGCTGGCCATCGTCGTTAAGGCTGACGTGCAGGGCTCCGCCGAGGCCGTCAAGCAGAGCCTCGAGAAGATCTCTAACGACGAGGTCCGCGTCCGCGTCATCCACGCCGGTGTCGGTGCCATCAGCAAGTCCGACGTTGACCTGGCCGACGCATCCAACGCCATCATCATCGGCTTCAACGTCCGCCCCGATAACGTGGCGAAGGAAGAGGCCGCTGCCACCAAGGTCGAGATGCGTATGTACCGCGTCATCTATGACGCCATCAACGACGTCACCGACGCTATGAAGGGTATGCTGGCTCCCAAGTTCCGCGAGGTGTCTCTGGGCGAGCTGCAGGTCCGTCAGGTCTACAAGATCTCCAACGTCGGCACCGTTGCAGGCTGCCGTGTCACCAGCGGCAAGATCACCCGCGACAGCAAGGTGCGTGTCGTCCGTGACGGCATCGTCATCACGGAGGACGAGATCGCATCTCTGAAGCGCTTCAAGGACGACGCCAAGGAAGTGGCCGAGGGCTACGAGTGCGGCGTTACGCTGGCAAAGTTTGCCGACGTCAAGGAAGGCGACGTCTACGAGGCCTTCAAGATGGAAGAATACCGCGACTAAGAGAAATAACCTCTCAGTCTGCCTTCGGCAGCCAGCTCCCCTACCGAGGGGAGCCTCTGGCGAAGAGGTGAAGCTTTACGAAATGCCAAGGCCTCTCCTCGATAGGAGAGGTGGCATTGCGAAGCAATGACGGAGAGGTTTATTTTTAGAGGAGAAACTATGTCTCAGAAAAATATGGGCCGTCTGGCGCAGGACATGAAGCGTGAGCTCATCGCCATCATCGGACGGCTGAAAGACCCGCGGCTGGAGGGCGGTCTGCTGACCGTCACCCGGCTGGATGTGACGCCCGACCTGGACGTGGCGAAGGTCTATGTGAGCGTGATGGGCCGTGAGGACGGCCCCAAGCCCGCTATCGAGGCCCTGAACCGCGCCGCAGGCCATGTGCGCACCGAAGTGAGCAAGAAAATGCACATCCGCAAGGCACCCCGCTTCATCTTTGTGGAGGACGACGGTGCCGCCTATGCAGCCCACATCAATGAGCTGCTCCGCACGCTGAATGTGAACGGCGATGCTGAGGACTCTCAGCCCGCCGAGACCGAGGAATAAATCCAGCGCTGCGGAAAGGATGGATCCATCAAATGACAGAACAGCTCAATGTGCAGCAGATGGCCGAGCGCCTCTGTGCTGCGGACAACATTCTGGTCCTGTGTCATAAAAACCCGGACGGCGACACCATCGGCTGCGGCAGCGCCCTCTGCCACGCGCTCAAGGCGCTGGGCAAGACGGCAGCTGTCCTCTGCTCCGATGCAGTGCCTTCCCGCTACAGCTTTACTGCACCGGTGCCGTTCCGGGGCGAGTTTGAGCCCAAGACCGTTGTAGCCGTGGATGTTGCCAGCGTGCAGCTCTTTGGTGAAAACAACGGTGTGCCGCAGTATACCCGCCACGTCGATCTCTGCATCGACCACCACACGGGCAACAGCGGCTATGCGGATTTCACCCTGCTGGACGGCAATGCGGCCGCAGCGGCAGAGCTTCTGTATGAGGTCATCAACGAGATGGGCGTGGAGATCACCCCCCTCATCGCCAACTGCCTCTACACCGGCCTCGCTACTGACACCGGCTGCTTCCGGTTCTCTTCCACCACTGCCAACACCCACCTCGTGGCTGCAAAGCTCATTCTGGCCGGTGCGCAGGTGGAGGAGCTGAACACCCTGCTCTTCGACACCAAACCCCGGGAGCGGATGGAGGCGGAGCGTATCGCCCGCAACCATCTGGAATATCATCTTGAGGGCCGCTGCGCCCTGATGTATCTGACCCGGGACGAGATAGAGCAGAGCGGCGTGGACCCGGCTGACCTGGAAGAGCTGACCAGCCTGCCCATCAGCATCGAGGGGGTCAAAGTGGGCCTGCTGCTCCGTCAGCAGCCCGGCGGCAGCTACCGCATCAGCGTGCGCGCCGCCAAGGGCGTGGACGCCTGCGCCATCGCACGGCGTCTGGGCGGCGGCGGCCACACCCGCGCAGCGGGCTGTGAGCTGCTGGGCAACCTCGACAACGCCAAGAGCGCCATTCTGGCCGAAGTGGAGGCGGAACTTGACCGCCCCGAGACGCAGGAGGAAAGCTGATGCAGGGCATCCTTATCGTAGATAAGCCGATGGAGTGGACCAGCTTTGACGTCATCGCCAAGCTGCGCGGCATCCTCGGCACCCGCAAGCTGGGTCACAGCGGTACGCTGGACCCCATGGCCACCGGCGTTCTGCCGGTGTTCTGCGGCGGGGCCAGCAAGGCCGTGGACCTTCAGCTCGACCACACCAAGACCTACTGCGCCCGGCTGCGGCTGGGGATGCAGACCGACACCGGCGACATCACCGGCACCGTGCTGGAAACAGCCCCGGTGACGGCAGGGGAGAAGGAGCTGCTGGCCGTTCTGCCTCGGTTCCTCGGCCCCCAGATGCAGACGCCGCCCATGTACTCGGCGGTCAAGATCAACGGCCAGCCCCTTTATAAGCTGGCCCGCGAGGGCGTCACGGTGGAGCGGAAGGCCCGCCCCATCGAGATACTGGACATCCGGTACGGCGGGGGGCCGGGGGGGGAGGGAAAAAGCCCCAGGTGCTGC
>OATK01001777.1_pt1 | contig 12281 bp, 9 predicted proteins | sample 1516611 | NCBI WGS metagenome assembly OATK01 (sample SAMEA2579947, study PRJEB22360) | human gut metagenome | biome: human gut; feature: human-associated habitat; material: faeces | place: Denmark | collected 2008/2010 | reverse complement strand
GATTGGCGGATACAATGCTCCCTGAAAAAATCACGCCGTCCAGAGAAACGGCTTCCCCTGCCATATCCCGAAACAGGGCAGGGAAGGAAAACGGAGTATTCTCCATGCAGGAAAAATGTTCCGTGACGCCCAGGAAATCTAACATGCCTCCCTCTTAGCACACATTTTTGCCGCACGAATACAACCGTAACTTGAACAAGCAAAAAAATCCGCTCCCTGTTTCGGCAGGGAGCGGAACAAACAACAACGAATACCCTGGAAAGATAATTAAGCTCCAGCCGTCGCCTTCTCCTTACAAAGAATCTGCACGAAAGATTTTTCGTCTTTCCTGGAAGCCCCATACATGCAAGCGGCATCTGCTCGAACAACAGAAAGGTTCTGATACTTGTCCGGTCGCACGATAGAAAACTTCATCTGATCCCACGGAGAAAGAACCAGGCGGCTCTTGACCCACATCGGACAAATACGATTGCCGTCCTCATCAAACGGAAGCATATTCGTGACCAGGAATCGGACATTCAGCATTGGATTCACCTTGCCATGTTCCAGCACGGAAAAACCGTAATTCTTATTCTTCTGCTCCTCCCACATGATCATCTGCGCCTTCATCGTTGAGGAAATCGCCAGACAAAGAGTGTCGCCGGAAGCCTCGTCCCATGCGTAATTCTCTTCCAGCATGCGCTTGGCTTCAACAATCTGGTCCAGCAGGAACCCGGCAGGATTCTTCGTCCCATCCATCTTGAAATCAGCAGGAACAACCAGACTTGGATCAAGATTGGTCAACGTGGCGCCTGAATTGCCCGTGTAATTAGGTGCAAGCATTCCCCCGCAAACACTATCCGAAGTTGTACGGATGCGGAACTTTCCGGGATTATCCGTATCGGGAACCACCCCAAGCAAAACCTGATCAAGCAGCCTCTTGCCGGCCTTCTTCATTTCCGCGATAAAATCGCTGATACTGAGTTCAAGGTCGTTCAATAGGATGTTGTCAATATCATCCTTGTGAAGAGAGTCCGCATAACGTTGAGGTTTAATTACACGCTTCCCCATGGAAAGCTCGTGCGGGCTGGCCTCTACGAATCTGTTGCCGATCTCCTTGAACTCCGTCTTGCCCACATAGGGAATCTCCATATCTTTCCCGCGACCGGGGAGAACGGAACAATACGGCTCAAGAATAGACGTAACCTGTTGAATCTCACGCTCGAAAATTGTTGAATACTTCGTGCGGAGCATATCTGCAATAGAAAGATTAAACTCCATGCCCCTGTCATTGCACGGAACGTGATCGGAGACATACAACCACGACTTGAACAAAAACGCCCACGACTTGAACAAAACAATCAAAAGCGCAGCCTGGAAGCCTGTTCCTTGCTGTGCTCGTCGCGCAAATGACCATACACCCGCATGGCGAGAGCGCCCCCGTCCTGGTGCCCCAGCCACTTGGCCACGGTCGGAATATCTACTCCCTGCTCAATACACGTCGTGGCGAAAAAATGGCGCAAATCATGCACCCGAACATGGGGAAGACCCAATCGCTCACAAGCACGTTCTAACGCCTTTCTTGGAGTCAAAATATGGAACACGGGATCTTTTGTGCTCGCGCAACAAGCGCAAGTCCGCAAAGAATCAATCACCTCCCGCAATGAAGCATTGATATATAAAACCCTTCTCCTAATAGAATGTTTGATAGCAGGAACGGAAATGACATCATTGCCAATATCTCCCCATGTCAACTGCCGAGCCTCTTCAATGCGTAATCCGGAATAAGCCAGAAATGCCACCATATCGGAAGAATGCCTGCTTGTGCCCCGGCGGGCTCCAATACTTTCACCTCTTAAAATCTCGGCCACAATACGGCGCAAATCATCATTGGATGGAATATTCAACTGTTTAGGACGTATGGGCATGCGTTCCAGCGAAGAAGAAGGATCAGCATGAACAGCTCCACTATCAAGCAGCATTTTGAAAACCCCTCTTACAGCCCCTAAAGCTCCATTCGCCGTTCTTGGTGAACAACTCTGCGCTTTTTTAGCCCACCATGACCGGCACATACCGGGCGTAATAGCGTCTGCTGCCATATCCTGATCAACCAGCCTGCGAGCATGTGATGCGAACTGAATGGCGGACTCAACAGCTTTGGGCTTGAGATTCGGCCGCATCTTCTGATGAGCAATATAGGTATCAACGGCCACATACCAGGAAACGTGCCCAATGGCAGGTGTATCTGCCCCCATCCCCTGTAAAAAGGCTGCCATTTTAGCAATAGCCTCTGTCAATTCTTTCGTCTTTAGAGAGCGCCGTATCGTTTTTCTTCCTCCCTTCCTGGAATCTACGCGAGCGTAATAAATGCCGGAATTCTTTTCCCGGTACAAATGGGCGTAATCGGTGGGCTCAAAATACTGACGCATACTCTTCTCTTGCCATTCCTGCGGCTCCAAAACAACATTTTTCCACGTTGACGTGTGGCTTGACGTGTGGCTGTATTTTCTTTTGTGCTAAAAAGCAACCCGCTCAAGGATTGACCTTGAGCGGGTTATGATGGAGCCGCTTGTCAGATTTGAACTGACGACCGTCCGCTTACAAGGCGGGTGCTCTACCACTGAGCTAAAGCGGCATGGTAATGAGGTGGCCCATATCTACAGAAGATGGCCCGTTGTGGCAAGCCGAAAATGGATAGTCAGGCATGGATATTTCCATTTTAAGAGATTGAAAACGTTTCAGGAGTCAAACAGGGAGCCCTGTTCCAGCGGCGGATCGGCAGGCGGTTCCTCCAAATGTGGGGCTGTTTCAGGATGCAGCGTTTCCGCGGAGGGGGCGGGTGAGCCTTCCGTCCGTTCCGCTGTTGCGGAAGGAGCGGTTGTTGGCCCTTCCGTTTCCTCATTTCCGGACTTGGCCGGAGGCATGATGCGGGAGACGCGTTCCACAGGATGCCTGGTAATGATATTTCCTTGGGCACCGCGGTTTTTGATTCTCAGGTCCGCGAAGTGGAAGGGCCTGATCAGGTTACGGAGTTTCAGAACGGCTTTCAGATAAACGTTTACGCTTATCTGGGAACTGTTTTCCTCCGTTTCATGCACGGAGAAGTGGAAGATGCGCGTTCCCTTTGCGCCTCGGGTAAGCGGATATTCCTTGTCCCTGGTGAACCCTCCTATGCGGAAACGCTTGGCGTACACGGGGCCGTCTTTTCCGTCCCGGTAAATCAGGTTGAACACGGGGTCGTCCCCTTTTTTGATGACGGAAATATAAAGGGGGTTTTTACCAGCGAAAAATTTGTCCTGAATCCGCACGATTTTGAGCACGCCTGCATTGTCAATGATCAACACGTCATCCAGCGTGGAGCATTTGCAGACAGGGTTTCCCTTCTTGACGCCGTAACCGGCAAAGCCTTCGTCATCAATATACAATGTTTCATTGGCAACAGCCACCTGCGCGCGGTTTACGGAGCCGAAGGAGGAAATTTCCGTTTTCCGCGGATAGGCGGCGCCGTATTTTTTACGCAGGGCTTCAAACCAGCGGATAGTGAATTTGGTAAGCTGGTTGAGGTTCTTCTGCGTTTGTTCGATGTCCTCTTCAAGCTGGCGGATGTGCTGGTCCGCCTTGAAAGCGTCAAATTTGGAAATCCGCTTGATTTTGATTTCCGTCAGCCTTACCAGGTCGTCCCTGGTAATGGGGGCGCGCAGCCGGGATGCAAACGGCTGCAATTCCCGGTCAATGGTGCCGAGCACTTCTTCCCACGTTTCGGAATCTTCTATGGAGAGGTAGATGCGGTTTTCAATGAATATTTTTTCCAGGCTTGCCTGGTGCCACGCCTCGTTCAGTTCCTTGAGTCGGATTTCCTGCTCCTGGCGCAGGATTTCCTTGGTGGAGTCCGTATTGTAGCGCAGGATGTCGCTGACACACATGAACCTGGGTTTTTCCTCCACAATGACGCAGGCATTCGGGGAGATGCTGACTTCACAAGCGGAGAAGGCGAACAGGGCTTTCCTCGTCTGCTCCGGATCCGCTCCGGCCGGGAGATGGACCAGGATGTCCACATGCTGGGCCGTATTGTCCTCAATGCGGGCGATTTTAATTTTTCCCTTTTCCGCAGCGGAGACAATGGAATCAATTAAGATTTCCGTGGTGACGCCGAACGGGATTTCCGTGATGCGGAGAAGTTTCTTCGATTCCGTGAGGATGCGCGCCCTGATGCGGACGCGGCCCGTTCCTCGTTCTCCGTCACGGTAGTTGGTGGCATCCATCACGCCTCCGGTCGGAAAGTCCGGCAGAAGCTGGAAGGGCTGGCCGCGTAAGTAGGCGATGGAGGCTTCAATCAACTCATTGAAGTTGTGGGGAAGAATTTTACTGGAAAGCCCCACGGCGATGCCTTCCGCTCCCTGAGCGAGAAGAAGGGGGAATTTGACGGGAAGGCTGACCGGTTCCTTGTTCCTGCCGTCATAGGAGAGCTGCCATTCCGTGACTTTGGGGCTGAATACTACGTCACGCGCAAAGGAGGTGAAGCGGGCTTCAATATAGCGGGAAGCCGCTGCGGGGTCGCCTGTCAGAATATTGCCCCAGTTCCCCTGCGTGTCGATAAGCAGCCCTTTTTGTCCCAGCCCCACCAGCGCGTCTGCAATGGAACGGTCGCCGTGCGGATGGAATTTCATCGTGTCTCCCACGATATTAGCCACTTTATTATAACGCCCGTCGTCCAGGCGGTCCATGGCGTGCAGAATACGGCGCTGCACAGGTTTAAACCCGTCATTGATCTTGGGTACGGCCCGTTCCAGAATGACATACGAGGCGTAATCCAGAAAGTAGTCGGCATACATGCCTTCCACAGACTGACTCGCGGGAGCAATGTGGGCGGGTTGAGTCACGACGGCGGATATTAAAGGAATTGTTCCGGGGGGGCAAGCGCGATCTCCGTAAAGAAAATAACCGGCTTCCCTTGTCAGGGGAAGCCGGTTTTCCGGAAAAGGAAGGAATAAAAGCAATCAGGCCTGCTTGGCAGTCAGCCTGTTCTTGAGTTCCTCCGCTTCAGTGCGCAGGGTGTCGAGTTTGGCTGTCTGGGCTTCAAGGTCGGCGATTTCTTCCAGAACGGCCGCCAGGCGGCGCAGGTCGGCGGGTTGGGCGGCTGCGAGAGGCTGTGTTTTGGGAGCAGTTGTATTTTTGGTGCCGGGCTTGCGGCCGCGCTTGGCCTTGGATGCCTTCATCCAGCTTGAGATGGTCACCGTGCTGATGCCGAAGCGTTCGGCGGCTTCTTTCTGGGCACCCCTTTTGTTTTGGGTTTTCCGTTCAGCAATGAAATCAAGAACGGATTGTTTTTCTTCAGGCGTGTAGCGCCTCTTATTTTTGGTACTGTCGTTGGAGTTCATGATGTTGACGAGTGGTTATTTATTTAACTAATCATCCTTGGTCTGGCAAGAAAAAAGTATATGTGTTATAACATTTTTTAAGAGGATTCTTAAATGACTGGTACGTATTCTTGAAGTTCTATTACGGGCGCTTTACTTTATTCATGATTGTTGTTGTTAACATATTGTGTTTTTTATGATTTTGCGGGAGAATACGCGGGATATTTAAACGCTTTTCCATGTTATATCTCGGGTGAAGCCTTTTTTCGCAATCTGCCTGTTGAACCACGCACGGCGGCTGTTCCCCGCCCGTTTTCCAGACGGTATTTTGAGGTTGCAGGGGACCGCGGAATCGTATAAAATCACTCCAATTTCCCAGCCATTTTATCACGATGACCGATCAGACAGGAACCCCTTCTTCGCCGGAACCTCCCAAATTGCGACGCCGTTTGGTAACGGCAGCCCCTGCGGCCGCACCCAAGGTAAAGTTTGTTTCTCCCGCCGCGGAAGGCGTGGAGGTTGTCAAGCCGCGTTTTCTCACTCCTGAGTTGCAGGCCAAGCTGGCTCAGGAGCAGGAGGAAGCCGCCCGCCGCGCAGCGGAACAGGCGGAGGCGGACAGGATTGCTGCGGAAAAGGCGGCTGCCGAGCAGGAAGCTGCCCGTATTGCTGCCGAAAAGAAGGCGGCGAGAATAGCTGCCGAGCAGGAAGCCGCAAGAATCAAGGCGGAGCAGGAGGCTGCCGAAGCCGCGCGCATTGCCGCAGAAAAGGAGGCCGCCCGTGTAGCTGCCGAAGAGGAAAGAGCACGCCTTGCGGCGGAGCTGGAGAAAAAGGAAGCCGCTTCCGCTCCGCAGCCCGAGCCCTCCGTGGATGCCCAGATTCAGGATGCCCTTGCCAAGGTAGCGGAGGCCCAGAAAGCCCTGGCGGAGGCTCAGGCCGCTGCACTGGCCCAGGCCGCAGGGGTAGCGCCTGCGGCTGTGCAGACCCCGGAACCGTCTGTTCCGGAGCCTGCTCCTGCGGTGGGGGCTCCCAAATTGAAAGTTTTCAAGACGGACGCGGCTCCCGCTGCGGCGGAGAAATCCCCGGCCGCCGCTCCGGAAAGCGCCGTTCCCAAGCTGAAAGTATTAAAATCCCCCGTGGGGGCAGCACCAGCTTCTCCCATGGCTCCCGCTGCGGTTCCCCAGCCCGTGGCTGTTTCCCGCCTGCCGCGGGAGCTTCCCCTGCCTCTGGCGCTCCTCCGGCGGGCGACGGCGGTATTCAGCCTCCCGCCGGAACGGAATCCGCCCGGGATATGGCCGCTTCCGTGGATAAATCCAAATCCCTGCTGCGGGGTGTCCTTTATGGGGTATGCGCCCTGGTTGTCATCGCTGCCGGCGTAGGGATTTATGCATGGAGCACCAGCAGCAAGAAAGAAAAGGTGGAAGGTGAGAACGCCCGCCTGAATGCGCTGGTCGTGGAAGGCGGGAAACTGGGCCGCAGCCGTCTGTTTGACTCCAAGAATCTCAGCCGTGTTCCGGATGTGAAAGTCGTTCCCGATGCGGAGGATGCCGCTCTGCTGCTCGCCAATGTGAGGGGAGTCAAGGGCAACAGGGAAAACTGGCCCGGCGCCGCCCACCTGGTTTCCATCATGGCCCAGATGGATGACAACATTGCCCGCCAGGTGGTGGAAGACATGAAAAAAAATGTCGGCAGGTACAGTAAGGAGAAATATTCCATGATGGTGACCCTTTTGGCCAAGTCTTCCAGCCCCGCCATGCGCGACATGCTGAAAGACCTGTACGCTTCCATCAGCGAAAGCAAGAATAAGAAGATCCAGGACAAGCAGGCCGTGGTGCTCAAGTACATGCGTTTTGCCATGAAGCTGGACGACCTTAACGACGTGATGAAGATCCTCCAGAAGAAGGATGCTTCCCCGGATTTGATTTCCTCCGCTTTCCGTACGGCGCGCTACCTGATTGACGAAGCTCCTCCAGCCAAGCGCAAGGCGCTTTCCTCCAAACTGCTCCAGTATCAGAAAAACATGCCGGAGGAAAACGTCAAAATGCTCTACAAGCTGCTGGCCCGCACCGGTGATCCCAAGGTGCTGGACATGATGGAAAAGAGCTATAAGGAGGATCCCAAAAAGGCGCTTGCCATCATTACCGCCTGGGGGGACTGGAATACGGATGACGCCGTTCCGTACCTGTTCAAGGCCTGGAAAGACGAATCCCTGCATGAACGCGTGCGTTCCCAGGCCCATGATTCCATTCTCCGCGTACTCTCCGTGGACCGTGACCGGGATGACAACGCCACGCTCAAGTTGTTTGACCCCCTTATTGCGGATGCCAAAACCAGCGAACGCCGCCAGTTTCTGGTTTCCGCATTCAAGAGGCTCAGCAACCGCCCGTATGTGATTCGCCTGCTGGGCCGCATCAAGCAGACGGCGGAAGACAAGGTGATTGCGGCGGTGGACAAGGCTCTGGAAAAGGTCAGGAAGACGCCTGTTCCCACCAAGAAGGCCGCTTCTGCCGAGGACAGGGATGATGACGACTCTTCCGTGATTAAGACAATTTAAACGGTTTTAACGGCCGTATCCGAAAACCGGAGGGAAAATAATCCCTCCGGTTTTTTTATGTGCGGGAGTGACAACCATGATTGGCTTGCCGCTTCTGCGCAGATGAGGCTGGATTGTCCGTTGAGCCGGACGGAAAGGGGTAGCAGACTTACTTCATGTATTTTTTGATTTCCGGCAGCAGTGCGTCCGCCCAGAGACGGTAGCCTTTTTCTGTAAGGTGGACGAGGTCCCCGGTAATTCCCGGCAGGAAAGTGCCGTCCTTGTCCAGGAATGCGGAATTAATGTTGACGACATGGACTCTCGGCATATTTGTTTTGTCCAGCTCCCTGTTGATCATTTCATTTTGGATGCGCAGGGGGTCTTCCGCCGTTTTCCCCCGGGGAAAGATGTGCAGAAGAATGATTTCAGTGGCAGGGTGGAGCCGATGGACCCGGGAAGCTATTTCCCGGATACCCTCCGCCGTTTCCTGCGGGGTCTGCCTGCCTTTGTATTGCCCCGTGTTATTGGTGCCCACCATGATAACGCATACTTGGGGGGAATGAGGCGTTTTAAGGGCAGAATCGTCAATGCGCCACAATACATGTTCCGTCCTGTCGCCTCCTATCCCGAAATTGACAGGAGCATAGGGGGAAAAATATTGGGACCATATTTTTTTGCCGTCGGTTTCCCAGCGATGGGTGATGGAATCGCCGATAAACAGCAGTTGGCATGGTGTTTCCGCCAGGGTCTGCTTTAACAGGGCGTGCCTCTGGCTCCACCAGTCAGCTTTTGTTTTGGAAATGTGGGCGGCATCGGGTTTTCCTTTTTCCGGCTGTTGGGAGAAAACAGGCAGGGCGAGTCCGCATCCCAGAAGGCAGATGGAGGCGGATATGGCGTTGATAGACGGGAAATGATTCATGTTGTTTATACAATACGGGGAATGTTTCTGCCGCCTTTCTTTTGGAGGATGAAAAATCCCGTCGGTATGTTGAATGCGTTTTCCTGCCGGTACAGCATGGTGCCGAAACATGGCGTGGACCCGGCTGGAACGGCAATTCCGTATTTCCTGGCGGAATGGTACTGCAGCAATGGATGGACAGCTTTGTGTTCAGGAATTGATAAAAAGAGGGGACGGCTAACGTATGTTCACGGAGAGAATCCGTTGAATTATCAATGAATATTCCTGTTACCTTAATTTTGCTTGCTTTCCACATGGCTGCGGCGGCTTCGGCATCAATCTGTGCCTCCCGGAAAACAGAGTGGGCGGATTGGAATTATTTAACTTCTTACGGTCAATCCCTTTCTGTGGGCTGGACGGCTAAGCCCGTTGTAACGGAAAAGCAGGAGGAAGGGGGCTTGTATATGTTCAGGGGAGGGGTGAGAGCGTATGAGAACGGCAGTGACCGCAAGATGCTGGTTCCTCTGGAGGAAGGAGTGAACGGGCCGCGCGGTGAAACTCCCGTATCAGGGGCTGCCTGTCGTTTGTTCCGCCTGATACAGCATTATTCTCCCGTTACGGCTTCTCGTATCCGGTTGATTTGTTCTGCGACGGGAGTGGGTGGGGCGAGCATTGGTTCCCTGGGCAGGGGAACTGGAGCCTACAACCGCATTTTGGATGATTTGAAGGCCGCCAAAATACTGGCTGACCGGGAAGGGAAGACCCTTTCCATGCCTGCGTTTATCTGGACCCAGGGAGAGACGGATCACCAGGACAGAAAGACGAGGGAATGGTACCGGGAAAAAATGGAAAAGCTGATCAGGGACATAAATCATGACGCCAGGGCCGTGACCGGGCAGAAAAACGATGTGGTCTGTTTCGGCTATCAGGTTGGTTCCCATTTGAAATATTATCAGTTTAATCCTACGGATTATCCGGCTATTGCCCTGGAACAGCTGGATATGGCTTTGGAGAAGGACAGCCGGTATGTGATGACGACCCCGATGTACCATTTCGAGTATAGCGACGGAGTCCATTTGACGGCGCCCATGTCCCACCTTTATGGGGAGTATGTGGGCTATGTCATGAAGAAAGTCCTGTTGGATGGGGCGGACTGGAAACCCGTGCATCCCCTGAACCATAAAATCAGAAAGTTCGGAAAGGGTTGGACGGTGGAAGTGGCATTTTATGCTCCCTGTCCCCCTTTGGTTCTGGACACGAAGACGGTTGACGATCCTGGCAATTATGGTTTTTCCCTTGTGGGGGCTGAGGGAGAGGATGTTGCCATCAAGTCTGTCCGGCTGGTGGGGAAGAATACGGTACAGCTGTTGACGGAGAAGGACCCGAGGAAAGGGCGTCTACGCTATGGGATGACGATTAATGAACACCGTCCTTCCGGTCCGCGGACGGGGGCGCGGGGCTGTCTGAGGGATTCCCAGGGAGATGAGGTTAAGGCCCATATCCAGGGCAAAGATTACCGAATGGATAATTGGTGCCCCTTTTTTGATTACTCCCTGTCAAAAGGGCATTGATTTTCCGGAAATGGCTGCATGATCTTTTTTGCCGCAGGTTGTCCCCCCTCTGCAAACGGAAAAGGATACCCGGACGGCTTGAAAAAACAGGAAAGGCTTCAGCGGCGCATACTGATTCCGGATTGTTGCGGAGGGGAGGCTTGCACGGCCATGCATGGTGTTATGCTGCGGCTTTCGTGGCCGGATGATGGCGATGTTGTGATCATTTGACCGTAGAGCAGGAGAACTTGCGGAAGTTCATCGTAAACGCCTCTTTTTTCACGAGGTTCATTTTTTCTTCTTCCGGGGGATATTTCCTGCTTCCGGTTTCTTTATGGCTGGCCTTTACAGAAGGAGCCCTGCCTGGTAGATCAGCGTAGCCGTTGCAAAACCCAGGAGGGTCAATCCGCCGAATTGAGCCAGAGCGAACCACCAGGTGCCCGCTTCCCTCTTGGCGACGGTGACGGTGCCGATGCAGGGCAGGGCGATCAGGCAGAATATCATGATGCTGATGCCCTGGAGTGGGGTGTAGCTGGCTTTAAGACGGGCGTTCAATGTCTGCTGGGCCGCCGGGCCCGAATTTCCGTCTTCCACCGCATAAAGGATACCCATCTGGGTGACGAAAATTTCCTTGGCGGCAAAGGCTCCTACCAGGGCGGAATTGATTTTCCAGTCAAATCCGGCCACTTGCGTGACGGGTTCCATCCAATGGCCTATTTGTCCGGCGTAGGAATGTTCCATGGCCGCTGCGTTTGTCGGCGCCGTGTCTTCTTCCGGCCTGGGGTAGGTGTTCAGAAACCACAGGATGATGGAGGCCCCAAGAATGAAAGTGCCTGCTTTCCGGACGTACATGAAGGCCCGCGACCACATCAGGATGCCCACCTTCCGCAGGGAGGGGAGGCGCAGGCGCTTCATGTGGTGGAGGGAATCCCTCTGGGGCGCCTTGAAAAGCGTGTTTTTCAGAAGCCGGGCGCAGCACAGCGCCAGCAGAACGCCGCTGGCATAAATCCCGAACAGCACGGGGGCCTGCAGGCGGGAAGGAAACAGGGCGGAGACGAACATCATGTAGATCGGCAGGCGGCCCGCACAGCTCATCATGGGCAACACGGCGATGGTGACCAGGCGGTCGCTGCGCGTTTCAATTCTCCTGGTGGACAGGATGGCGGGAACCGAACAGCCGAATCCCAGCAGGAGGGGGGCAAAGCTGCTGCCGTTCAACCCCATGATTTTCATGATGCGGCTCATCAGGCGGGAAACCCTCATCATGTATCCGCTGTTTTCCAGGACGGTAATGGCCCCGAAGAGGAGAACCACGTTGGGCAGAAAGGCCAGTACGCCGCCCACGCCTCCTACCACGCCTTCCCCCAGCAGGGATTGCAGGCGGGGCCACGGTTCCAGCATGCGGCTGGCCCAGACGCTGAACAGCTGGGTTCCCGTCTGGATGAGCCTGACCAGAGGATCCCCGATAGCGAAGCTCAGGAAGAAAATAATATAAACGATGCCCAGGAAGATAAGGGAACCCCATATCCTGTGCATCAGGACGGCATCCAGTCTGGTTCTCCACAGGTTGTCCTTCGCCTCTGCCTCCCGTTCCATAACGTTTACCGGGACGTAACTTAAAATCTGTTCATTTGACAGGCAAGCCTAAAAGCCCGGTTCCGCGGAAAGGGGCATGGAAACCAGGCATTCCGGCCGTTTTTGGGACGGGGCTGCCGCATGGGCCCCGGATGGGGCCGCAGGCTTTGTTTTTTAGCGGCGCATAGCCGCCAGGCCCTGGATGAAAAGGATGGTCGCAGTGCAGCCGAATACCATGGAGGGCAGGCACTGAAGCATGTACAGCGGATCTGTGGAACCGTTTCCGTAGGAGGGGAAAATAAAGGCCAGAATCAACGCGATCAGGGACAGCCCCCATGCCAGCCATGATGTAGCGGGAATCCGGCGGCCGGATGCTGCGGCTGGCCGCTGCG
>OATK01001757.1_pt1 | contig 12428 bp, 6 predicted proteins | sample 1516611 | NCBI WGS metagenome assembly OATK01 (sample SAMEA2579947, study PRJEB22360) | human gut metagenome | biome: human gut; feature: human-associated habitat; material: faeces | place: Denmark | collected 2008/2010 | reverse complement strand
CTGGGACATGGTTGGGGCGTCGGTTGGCCGTTAGGTCGTCCCCAACGTCTCCGTCTCCGCGCGTGGCCGCGTAAGCCAGCTTCCCGCCGCGGTACATGATGGAAAGGGCCACTCCGTCAATCTTGGGTTCCACGGAGACGGGAACTTTCTCCGTTTGCAGCGCCCTGGCCAGCTTATGGTAGAATTCCGCCAGTTCTTCATCCGGCACGGGGGCGTCCCGTTGCTCAAAAATGTCGTCAATGGACAACATGGGCACCGCATGCCTGATCTGGTTGAAGCCCTGGAGGGGGGCGCCGCCTACGCGGCGCGTGGGGGAGTCCGGATCCGCCAGTTCGGGGTGGGCTTCTTCCAGTTTTTCCAGCTCCAGGAACAGGGCGTCATATTCCGCGTCGGAAATCTCCGGTTCCGCCTGTTCGTAATACAGACGGTTGTGGCGGCGCAGTTCGGCACGCAGGTAGTCTATGCGGCGGGGAGCGGTTTCCTCCGCGTATGCGGTGCCGCCGGCGCCGGCGTTTTCCCGCGCCTCCCCAGCCCGGGATGCCGTTTCATTCGTTGCCTGCTGTGAAGGCTGTTTGCCGGCTGCCAGGGAAAAAAGGTCTTCCTCCATAGGACAAATGAGTGGGAACAATGGCTATTTGCTCAGTTTGATGACGGAACAGGGTGTTTTGGAATGTTCATGAGCCTTGAACAGAACCGTTCCGTTGACGACGGGAAGGACGGTGTTGTCCCCCAAAAGCAATGCTTTGGAATAGCCGGCGGGCAGGGTGATGGCCGTTCCCTCATCATCTTCATAACCGGTGGCGTCCAGCGGCATGCGGGCGTGTTCCGCGCCCGCCGTCAGTTCTTTCATGGTTCCTTCGCTGGGCGGCTGGGCCGCTCCCTTGTCCGGCGGCGGAATCAGGAAGACGAAGATATCCCCCTGCCGATTGATGGAGGCCGGCTGGTCCAGTTGAATGAATGCCCGTGTGCCGTACACGGCTTCACCGTTGATGTTGAGCCACCGGCCTACGCCGCGCATGGTGGCGGCCACTTTTTCCGGAATGGTGCCGTCTGCCATGGGATTGACGTTCAACAGAAGATTGCCTCCCTTGGTAACGCATTCCACCAGTTTTTCAATGATGGTTTCCGGGGACTTGATGTTGGTGTCGTAGCGGTTGTAGCCCCATTTGTCGCTCACCGTCATGCAGGATTCCCAGTCCACGCCGGGATATCCGCGCCGGGGGATGAAGCGTTCCGGAGTAATATAGTCCCCGCAGCGCAGGTCCAGCGTTCCGGCCTGGTCCTTGTTCAGGCCGGAATAGGCGTACAGGCGGTTGTTCATGATGACGCCGGGATTGATGGAGCGCACCATGTCCATCAGTTCCGGCGCTTTCCAGCCTTTGGCCCCCTCCATGGCCCCCTGGGAGTAGTCCCACCACATGATATCGATGGGCGCGTAACGGGTCATCAGCTCCCGGACCTGGGCGTGCAGGTATTTCTGGTAGGCGGCGTGGTCGCGGGGAATGTTTTTCCTGTTAAGCATGGCCGCCTGCCCCGCAGGGTAGCAGAGATCCGGGCAGATGGTGTTGTCATAAGACGGGTGGTGCCAGTCAATGACGGAGTGGTAGAGGCCCACTTTCAGGCCGCGCCTGCGGCAGGAGTCCACATATTCGCGAATGATGTCCCTGTTCACGGCGCTTTTGGCGTCGTAATCCGTCAAGGCGCTGTCAAACAGGCCGAAGCCTTCATGGTGCTTGCTGGTGAGCACTATATATTGACACCCCGCATCCCGGGCGAGCTGGGCCCATTCTTCCGTCAGTCCTTCCCTGGGCTTGAACAGGGGCAGGGCTTCCGCGGCGTAGGTGTCCGTATCCACTTCCACGTTTTTTTGAATCCATTCGGAACCTCTGGGCCTGCCTTTCCATTCCCCGGCCAGTCCGGAATACAGGCCGTAGTGGATGAACATGCCGAATTTGGCGTCCCTCCACCATTCCATGCGCCGGTTACGTTCCTCCGCCGTTTCTCTGACTGCGGCATGGTTGGCATCCGCGGGGAGGGGGAGTCCGGGCGCGGCTGCCGAAAATTCCGCGGGAACGGTGGCCGGGGAGTTCTGCTTTGTTCCACCGCCGCGCAGCCGGGCCGCGAACTGTTCGTCCAGGGCCAGAGAGGGCTGCCCGTTTTCCGTAATGATTTTAGTGACGGACTGCTGGGCTGGGGCGGGAAGCCCCAGAGTGACGGCTAGGGCGGCAATCGTGGCTATGTTCATGGTTGTTCAGGATGGTGTGAGGCTGGGGGGAAAGCTGAACCGGCTTAAATGACGTCCGTATCCGCGTAGCTGCCCAGAATTTTCAGCATGGAACAGTGCTGTTCCAGCTCCGGAAGGGTTTCCCGGAGGGGGGATTCCTGAATGTGGCCGGCGGCGTCTATGTAGAAGACGTATTCCCAGTTGATGACTTTGGACGGGCGGGATTCAATGCGTATCAGGTTATTGTTGTGCCGCTGGAAGCAGTTGACCACTTCCGCCAGGGTGCCGGGCTTGTGCTGGATGCGGATGAGCAGGGAGGTGCGGTCCCTGCCGCTGGGCTGCGTTTCCTGGCGTCCGATGACGGCAAAACGGGTGGTGTTGCAGGACTGGTCCTGAACGTCTTCTTCCAAGATGTTCAGGCCGAACAATTCCGCGGCCAGCGGGCAGCCTAGGGACGCCGCGCCCATGGCGGCGTTCTCCTTGGCAAGAATGCTGGCTTTCGTAGTGGAGGACGTTTCCACGAGTTCCGCGTTCGGGAAGTGCCGCTGGATCCAGTTCCTCGTCTGGCCGAGGACCTGGGGGTGGGAATACAGGATGCGGATGTGTTCCCGCGGAATATCCGCCATCAGGCTGTTGCGGATGTTCAGATTGATCTGGGCGCAGATTTTGAGGGGTGAGGTGACGAAAAGATCCATCACGGCGGTGACGGAGCCTTCCGAAGAATTTTCCACGGGAACTACGCCGTACTGGGCCTTTCCCCGGTCCACCATGTCAAACACGTCCTTGAAGCTCTGGCACGGAATGAGTTCGCAGCTTTTTCCGAACTGCTTGAGAGCCGCCTGATGGCTCCAGGTCCCTTTGGGGCCCAGGTAAGCAATGGTCAAGCCGCCTTCCAGGAAGAAGGAGCAGGAGATGATTTCACGGTAAATAGCCTGGAGGGAGGCTTCCGGCAGCACGCCCGCATTCAGGCGGTTCAGTTTGTTGAGCAGGACCGTTTCCCGTTCGGGAACGAAGATGGGGGAATTTTTTTCCTTTTTAATGCGGCCGACTTCATGCACCCATTCGGCGCGTTTTTTTAACAGCTCTACAATCCGGGCGTCCACCTCGTCAATAGCCAGGCGCGCCTTTGTCAGGGCGATGGTCTGTTCATCCGTGTTTCCGCTTTTTTGCTGCCTGGGGGGATTGTCCGGAGAGGCGTCCTCCCCGTGGTGCGTGGTCTCCATGTCTCTGTGAAAGCTGTGTGGTTAAAGCCGTGTCAAGGTAGCGGTTCCGGGGGGGCAAATCAAGATTAAAGGGGAGGTCTCCGCCGCGGATTCTTCTTGCATGCGCGGAAGATGCCGGGCAGGTTCATTTCTCCTTGATTGATGAAAAGAATATTGTTCCCGGCTGACTGTGACCGTAGACGCTCCTGCCGGAAAGGGGGCGTAAGAAGGTGAACGACGGGTCTATTGCCGCATCTTTGTCCGCAAGGATGGGGGCGCCGGATGACGGCGGATTGCTGACGAAGGCCGGGCCGGCTCTGGGATTTGAATATGGCGCTTTCCCGTATTCTGTCCGTTGAAGCGGCTTCCGCTGCCGGGAAATGGCGGGGAGGTTTAGTTCCGTCCTCCGTCTTCCTGTACCGGGCGCGGCTCCGGGATGGCCCCGTAAAGCCCGTTGGGGAAGAGCTGGAGCCACGGCGTGTATTCCGGCGGGACGGGCGCTTCGAAATCCATGCGCTTTCCCGTGCGCGGGTGGTCGAAGCCCAGCCGCCACGCGTGGAGCATGAGCCTGCCGGGTTTTGCCTTTTGCCGGGCGGGTTTGGCGTAAATGGGGTCCCCGATGAGCGGATGGCCCAGATGGAGCATGTGCACGCGTATCTGGTGGGTTCTGCCCGTGTGCAACGTGCACAGAACCAGGGAGGAGTCCGTGGACGGGTCCGCGCAGAGCAAATCGTAGTCCGTAATGGCGGCTTTCCCGGAACCGGGATTGACTACTGCCATTTTCAGGCGATTGACGGGATGGCGGCCGATATGGGTGAAGACCGTGCCGGAACTTTGGGAAGGAATGCCCTGGACGACGGCCAGATAACGCTTTTCCGTGCTTCGGGCCGCGAACTGCGCCGTCAGGGATTGATGGGCGGCGTCATTTTTTGCGATGACCAGGCAGCCGGAGGTGTCCTTGTCCAGGCGGTGGACGATGCCTGGGCGTTCCACTCCGCCGATGCCGGAGAGGTCCCCGCAGTGGTGGAGCAGGGCGTTTACGATGGTGCCGTCCGGGTTACCGGCCGCGGGATGCACGACCATGCCGCTTTCCTTGTTGATGACGACCACGTCTTCATCTTCATACAGGATGTCCAGGGGGATATCCTGAGGCTGGGCTTCCGCCGGTTCCGGCTCCGGAATGCGGACGGTGATGGAATCACCGCGGGAGACGGGGTTTTTAGGCTTGGCGGGAGAGCCGTTGACCAACACGTCCCCGCTTTTGATCAGGTTCTGAATCCTGGAGCGGGAAAGCTCCGGAAGGTGGGCGGCAAGGTATTGGTCCAGGCGGATTTTCCCGTCGGCGTCGTCCGTAGTCAGATTCATGTTCCGTGGAGTTTGGTCAATGGCTGTAGGCGGAGGGCGGCAGGTCAATAAAAGTGTAGTCCAGCCCGTAAACATCCTTGAGAAGAAGCCCCAGGGCCTTTACGCCGAACGTCTCCGTAAAGTAGTGGCCGCCGAAGACCAGATTGACTCCCAGTTCCTGGGCCAGGGGGATGTTCCAGTGGGAGCCTTCCCCGGTCACGTAGGTGCGGCAGCCGAGGGCCGCTGCCTGGGCAAGATCATCTCCCGCGCCTCCGGTACAGATGAAGACATCTCCGGCCGGAGCCTCCGGGGAATCTTTCCAGAAGGCCTGCACGGGCGCGCCGAGGACGGTTTCCAGTTTTTGCTCCAATTCCGCGCATGTACCTGAAAATTCTCCGTGCGTACCGAGGGAAACGCCGTGGTAGTCCAGCCCATCATGGGAACATGGCCGGAGGCCGCAGGCCTTCGCCAGCAGGGCATTGTTGCCGTATGCGGGGTGGACGTCCAGAGGAAGGTGGGCGGCGTAAATCGCCAGGTTCCCGTCCATGGCGGCTTTCAGCTTCCGGTAGGCGATGCCGGTAATGGGCTGCATGGGCTGCCAGAAAATGCCGTGGTGAAGAAGGAGCAGGTCCGCCCCTGTTTCCAGGGCAGCATGAATGGCCTTTTCTGAGCCGTCCACGGCGGCGGCCACCTTGGAAACGGAGCCTCCGTTTTCCAGTTGAAGGCCGTTCAGGGCGCGGGGGGCGTCCGGAATGGAGTCCACGGAAAGGATTCCGTCCAGAAAGGAGATGGCGGTGTGCAGCTCAATCTTGCTCATGCGGGAGGAATGGTTAGTTATCTTCCGAAAGGCTGGCGCCGAGCAAACGCACGGCGTCCATGTTCAGGATAAAATAATTCGGGGTTGTATTTACTCTGCCGTAATAAAATCTGCTGTATCCGGCCTCCCCCGCCGGGGCGATTTCCAGCGTGATGACTTTGTCCTCCGTTTCCGGTTCCGGGGCAAAGGTAATGTCGCCGGTCCCGGATTTGGTTGGCACGGGGGGCGCCTCCTTGTAAGACTGGAGGATGAGTTTCAGGCGGAAAACGGGATTTTTCAGGGCTTCATGCGCTGTGGCGTCCGTATAGGGAAGCCAGGCGCTCACCTCCATTTTTTCCAGTTCGTCCAGATAGCGGTTGGCGCGGTTCGGGTTGATATTCAGGGTTTCATCCTTTCCGTCTTTGGAGGCCGTCCAGGAATCGTCCAGACGGTCGAATTTCAGGACCAGGGGGCCTCCGGAACCGATGCGTTCCAGGTGCATTTCTCTGAGGTCAAACCTGCTGAAGGAGAAGAGCCTCTTTTTTTTCCAGGCCAGTGCATCCGTCAGCAAATCCTTCATGTAGGCGTTGTCCAGTATGGCAACGGTGGGTTTTCCGGCCTGGAGGGCATACCAGGAACCGTCCGCCCCCTTGGAGAAAAATACCGTCACGGGGGGGCGGGACTCTTCACCGGGCTTGGGCAGAAGGGACATGGTGAGCGTCATTCTGGGATTATCCAGCCCGTATACGGAAAGATCCGTAGCCTTGTCCGAGGCGAATCCGGCCACTTTCCCCTGTTTAACTGTTTTCAGCAGGGAAATGAGATGTTCCGGATTCGCTTCCTGGTAACGGGCGCCCTCTGCCGTGTACAGCCAGGTGGGCTTGATGCCTTTTTTCTCATCCCCCTGAATGAAGCGGGCGATGGTGGGGTAATCCTGAAAGCTCTTGCGGATGGAAAGGCCGGTAATTTTGTAATCCCCGATGTCCGTCAATTGCTTGGAACGCAAAAGGCCCAGATCCAGCGGAATATTGCGTACGCCGGGAATTTCCTTGTTGGTTTCCGTCGTTTGAGCCAGTTCAAAGACGGCCTTGCGGTCGGAAACGGTGGCCTTGACCAGTTCGGACAGGCTTCCGTTGTCGGAGGGGGGGTAAATCCGGAGCGTGACGGGCTGTTCCTCCATTTGCAGGGATTTGCCGTCTTCTGAAAGACGGCCTGTGAAATTCCTGATGGAAACGGAGGTGATCTGATCATCCGTCATGTCCGGTACGCTTGTTTCCTCCGGGTTGTACACGCGAACGGCGGTCAGCTTTTGGAGCGTGCCCAGCAGCACATCCATCATGGCCGGATCCGTATCCAGAGAAAGGGGATACGTGATTTTCCAGGGAGAGCCGGGAGTCTCGCGTTTCAGGGCGATGCGCTGGCCCCGGTTGTTGATTTCAATGGAGGCGGGCATGGCCGGATGCAGGAGCAGGGGACGATGGTCCCGAAGCTGGCGGATACCGGATTTGAACAGAGGAAGGATGTTGCCGGTGCCCACCAGAATGCGGGTGTCCCGTCCGTAGAAATCCGTCTGCATATAGGTGGTGTCATCCGTGGTCTTGTTCTCCGGATCGTCCACCAGCCAGGGCGCCGGGGAACCCAGCGTATAGCGCGCTACGGTGGAGGAACGCTTTCCGTCGTCGCTCATTTCCTTGAGAGTGATGGTAACGGGGGTGGTCTTTACGCCGAATTCCTTCAGGGAAGCGGAATCAATTTTGTGCAGAGGCAGCGCGTCCACAATGCTGGTGGAATACGTGTACTGGAGAATGGCCGCCGCCGCGCGAGGGTCCATACGGTCGTTCCAGGGTTTTTCGCACCACCAGACGCCGTTGGGCTTACGGCGGAATTCCGCGACATCCCCCACGCAATTGATGCGCATCCAGGAAACCTCGTTCATTTCTTCCCGGGTGTATGGGAAAAGCCGTTCTCCGGAACTGAAGGCGGTGCGCCCGATGATGCGGGACAGGTTGCCGTCAATGGTGAGGAGCACCGCCGCGCCGACAGAAGCGAGGGTGATGAGGATGAGAAGGATAAAGCGGAATGTGCGCATGTGCTTCCGGTAATGGGCGTGGATGGGGTTAATGACGGCGCGTGTTCCAGATAATCAGGGCGATCAGCAGCGCCAGCAGGGGAAGGCCGATATTCGTCAGGAGTTCCAAAACGCCCAGGGCGTTGCGGTCCAGATTCAGCTTGACGGTCAGGTCATGGCGAGAACCGAGGCCGCGCAATTCTTCACGGTCCGTCATCCAGCCGATCAGCGTGCGCATGAAATCCCTCTGCTCCGGTTTGATTTGCCGGGGCTGAAGCAGGTCCGTATTGCCAAGCAGAACCAGGCGTCCGGTAGTCTTGTTCTGGTTCACGTCTCCGGCATTCCCCCGGATAAGGGCCGCGCCGATCATCAGAGGCCCCGGATTGTCTTCCCTTGCGTCGAACTTGGCTGGGAACTGGTTGTATTTGGTTTCTCCGTAATAATCCTCCGTAGTCACCAGAAGGGGATACGGCGTAATGCGCTTCTGTTCCATGGCCGCGTTGTCGGAATCCAGAATGAGGGAGATGCTCTCCCCTTCCAGTCCGGTGCTGGAATTCCAGAATTCACGGGTGCAATTCAGGGAGGGGGCGAAAATGGAGTTAATTTCAAAAACGGAACGGTTGCTCCTGTTGCGGAGCATCACGCGGTCATTCTGGGGCCGCAGCCCCTGTTCGCGGAGAAAGCGGTAAAGCTGTTTGGGGGTGTCATTCTGGGGTTCCAGCATGATCAGAATGGCGGCGTTCGGTCGCGCCCAGTACCGCTGGAGCACTTCCGCCTCCTGCGGGGACAGATCATACCTGGAACCGATAATCATGAATCCTGCGGCATCTTCCGGAATCTCTTCCAGACCGCTCATGCGGATGGGCACAAGCTGCAGGTTGACGGAACGGCAGATTTTGCCCAGCGTCGTGAAAATGCTTTCCTCCTGGTTGTTGCTCAGGGTTTCGTTGAAGTTGCTCTTGTCCGCCGCGATATAGATTTTACGAGGTTCGCCGTTGGCCGCTCCGTAAATGCCGGCAGTCATCATGTCTTCAATCTGGAGCGCCACCGCCTTCATGCTTTTGCCGTCCGGCCCGGGGGCGTACACTACGAAGGCGTCTCCGGGCAGGATGCGCACGTGGGCGGCGTCCGCCTGGGTGCCTTCAAACGTCTTGAGTGCTTTTTCCGTATCTTCCCGGGCATCAATGATGACCAGGTTCTTCTTGAATTCAATTCCGTAGATATTGGAGATTTCACGGGCCTTGTTCGGCTGGCGGAGGGGATCCACGTACTCCACTTTCACCTTGCCGTTGGCATAACGTTCGTATTCCTCAAGAAGAGAACGCATGCGGGTGTAGTTCTGCGTGGTGCGCAGGAAAGCGAACGTGATTTTGACGGGGGTTTTGCGCTTCTGGATTTCCGGGGACTGGAGCATGTTGATGCTCTGACGGGATATTTCATAGCGCTGGTCTTCCGTCAGGTCCCGGCGGTAATACTCGTGGCAGCCCACGTAATTCAGGCATACGACGATAAGGAACAGCAGGAAAAGCTTGATCCAGGTCATCCAGGGGCGTTTGACCTTGCGGGAGGCGGGCTGGGAGGCTTCCGCGGCCGCGGCGGGGGTGTCTGGTGTTTCGCTCATAGATAGATAAAAATAAAAAAGGGTGAAGGCAGAATGAATCAGTGTTTCCAGCGGCGGTGGTCAATGATGCGGATGGTGACGGCCAGCGTCAGAACCGTCATGGTCAGGTAAAATATGACGGGGCGCGTGTCAACCAGCCCGGCGGAAAAGCGGTCCAGATGTTCCGAGCAGGACATGTAGTGGAAAATTCCCGCTGCGGGAAATTCCCCCCACACCACGGGAATCAGCCCCATGAAGAAAATCAGAACCAGCAGGCCGATGGTGATGATGCCGGAAATAATCTGGCTGCCCGTCATGGAAGAGGCGAAAATGCCAATGGCCGTGAACCAGGCGCCGATCAGCAGCAGAATAGCGTATGCCCCGGCCCAGTCCGCAAGGCGGTAGGGAAGAACCATGCCCGCATCATACCCGTAAATCCACTGTACAATCAGGTTGGACCAGTCCGCCAGGAGGGGGTATAGCAGCATGGGCAGCCACAAGATGATGTAAAAAGCGTACGCGGAGAAGTATTTTCCCAGGACCACCTGCCATGTCTTGATGGGCGTGGTAAGCAGGGATTCCAGCGTTCCCGTCTTTTCCTCCTCCGCCAGGGAGCGCATGGTGAGCAGTGGGAAGATGAACAGGAAGTAAAACCAGAACATGGGGGAATGCAGGATGAAGAACAGGATGCCTTCCTTCTGCGGGGCCAGTTGAAAAGCCTTCAGCGTGCCGGACAGGGAGACGCTCTGAAGGGCCATGACGAAAGCCAGGATAACCCATCCGTACGGAGTCATTACGTAGCTTCTGAGTTCTTTTCTGAAAATGGTAAGTACTGGAGACATGGGGAGAAAAGGGAAATGGGAGGTGGTGGATGGGCGGGGATGGAAAATGGGGGTTAATCTTTACGGGTCATTTCCACGAACACTTCTTCCAGCGTGGGGGTGTGGCGGTAAATATGGCGCAGGGGGCATCCCTGTTCCGCAAGGAGGCGCGCGGCCTTTTCACGGGTATCCGTCCCGGCCTCCGCGCGTACGGTCAGCGTATGCCAGCCGTCGGCGTCCGTTCCTTCATGGATGACCTTCTTCACATGTTCCAGATTTTCCAGTTTCTGCGTAATCAGGGCCAGGTCTCCCCGGAATTCCAGCGTAATCTTGCCGGCGGCCCGGAGATTGGCCGTCAGGTTGGAGGGGGTATCCGCCGCCTTGATAGTTCCCTGGTCAATGATGATGACCTTGTTGCAAATCATTTCCACCTCACTGAGAATGTGGGTGGAAAGAATAATGGTGTGGTTGGCCGCCAGACCTTTGATTAGCTCTCGTATCTGGCGTATCTGGTTGGGGTCGAGACCGTTGGTAGGTTCGTCAAGGATCAGCAGGTCCGGTTCCCCCAGCAGGGCGTCCGCCAAGCCTACGCGCTGGCGGTAGCCTTTGGAAAGGGTGCGGATCATCTTGCGGCGCACGGGATCCAGGCCGCATTGTTCTACAACCTTGGAGACGGCAGGCCAGATCTGCTTGGAAGAGATGCCTTTAAGCCTGGCGCGGAATTTCAGGTATTCCGTGACGCGCTGGTCGTCGTAAAGGGGCACGTGTTCCGGCAGGTAGCCCAGATGTTTGCGAGCCTCCAGGGGATTTTTCACAATGTCAAACCCCGCAATCGTGGCTGTGCCGGAAGTGGGGGGCAGATAGCCGGTCAGCATGCGCAAAGTCGTGGTCTTGCCTGCGCCGTTCGGCCCCAGGAACCCTACGATTTCCCCCTTTTCAATCTGGAAGGAGGCATTCTTTACCGCTTGAAAGCGGCCAAACTCTTTGGAAAGCTGGTCGGCGTGGATCATGGAATCAATGGGAACAGGGTGATTCTAATCCAAACCGCTTTCGCCTCAAGCTTATTCTCCCCTGCGCCGCGGAAGCGCTTCTTCCGCCTGAAAAGCCATGGGGGCTAACGGGACCGATGCTTTTCCTGTCTGGCCGGGAGGGAATGAAGATAAGGAAATCAATCCCTCAACTCTTCTTCCAGCCTCTGGACGATGTCCCTCACGCGTACATCTTCTTCCATACGGGAGGCGACCAGCTTATTCGCATGGATGACGGTGCCGTGGTCCCGGCCGCCGAATGCCTGGCCGATATCTTTCAGGGAGCGTTCCGTCAGGCGGCGGCTCAAGTACATGGCGATCTGGCGCGGAAAGGCGATGCTGTTGGGGCGGCGCTTGCCGGTCAGATCGCTGACCTTGAGTTCGTAAAAATCCGCCACGCGCTTCTGGATGGAATCCACGGTCAGGATGCGGCTTGTTTCTTCCCGCAGGATGTCGCGTAGAAGCTGCTCAATTTTGGCGATGTCAGGCATGTCTCCGGACAGGGAAGTAAAGGTGGCTACACGGAGCAGTGCGCCTTCCAGACGGCGCACGCTCTTCTGGATGCGGCTGGCCAGAAACTCCAGAATTTCGTCGGATACGTTCATGCCAGCCCGGTCGCGCTTGCTGCGCAGGATTTCCAGCCGTGCGTTGTCGTCCGGAAGGTTCAATTCTACCGTAAGTCCGGATTCCAGGCGTGCCGCCAGCCGGGGATCCAGATTGGAAATATCGCATGCGGCGGCGTCTGCGCAAATCACGATGGTTTTGTGGGCATGGAACAGTTCGTCAAACGTATGCAGAAATTCCTCCACCGTTTTTTCCTTGCCGGAAATAAACTGCACGTCGTCCACCAGCAGGACGTCAGCCTTGCGGTACTTGCGGCGCAGTTTGGTGAAGCTTTGTCCGTTCTGGGTCCGGGAAGCGTCAATAAATTCATTGGCGAACTGTTCGCCCGTGACGTACACCACATTGGTGGATGAATCCTGATGAAGCACCTCATGGCCGATGGCCTGGAGCAGATGGGTTTTGCCAACGCCGGATTTTCCGTACAGGAAAAGCGGATTGAACAGGGCCCGTTCCGACTGTGCGGCGGACAGCCCTGCCTGATAAGCAAAGCGGCTGTCTTCATAAACCACAAACGAATCGAACGTATATAAGTCATTCAGGCATGCCCTGGCGGCCGGTGTGCGCTGTTTTTTTGCCGGTGCGGCCGGGGAATCCGCCGTCTGCGGCGTTTTGGCCCGGGAGGAAGCCTTTTGCGGCTGGCCTTCTGCAGCGGGCATGGAAGCCACTGCATCCGTGCAGATGAACTTTATCTGGCGTTCCGTGCCCAGAGCCAGCATGGCGG
>OATK01001751.1_pt1 | contig 12477 bp, 8 predicted proteins | sample 1516611 | NCBI WGS metagenome assembly OATK01 (sample SAMEA2579947, study PRJEB22360) | human gut metagenome | biome: human gut; feature: human-associated habitat; material: faeces | place: Denmark | collected 2008/2010 | reverse complement strand
CAACCTGCGGGTCCTCGCCGTAGAAAATGGGATTCGGCTTGTAGCCGTACTCATGGATCAAGTTGCTTTCCTCTCGCTCGTCCTCGTAGCAGTCACGGCAATATGTTTCGCCGTCCAGATAGTAGGCATCGTCCTCATGTAGTAACGCATCACAGCAGCTGCATCTGGTGTAGCTGTGATGGTAGCAATGACTGCAAAGGGTAATGTCGTTATCGCCATAGACATCCTCGTCCCAGATTCGCTCACCACAACATTCACAGGTGGTGGTGTGGTTTTCCAGGCAGTCGGAACAGATGATCTGCCCGTTCCATTCGGTGTAGTCATCGTCATCGATAAGGCATCCGCAGCACTCACAATACAAGGTTTCTTCCTGTTCGTTCTGTTCTTTTTTTACTTCTTCGCTCATTTGAAATTCCTCCGTAAAATGAAAATAGCCCTACCGATTTTCTTCGGTAGAGCTTTGTGTTTGGGGTCAATATTCTTCTGCTAAGAGCATGGTGGAATGGTCGTTGTCATCAATGACATAGACCTTTTGATTGACTGGATTGGCAAGGTCAATCATATAGTCTTGACTGTACTCCGGCTGTTCGGAAAAGTGGTGGATGTGCTGTTTTCCATCAATTTCTTTCAGTGCAAAGACTTGAAAGTAATCTCGTTCTTCTGGCAGATTATCGATGCAGTTCCACAGAAACAATTGCAGCTCTATTGGTATTTCTGCTTGTACGCCTCTGGTCAAAAATCGTTTGTTCTGGAACATCTTTTTCCCTCCTTTCGCTGGTTTGTTATGTCCCTACGTTCCGCCCGAAGGCGGTTTTTCTATGCGGTCGACATGATCGTATCATCAGTACCTGGCACAGATTCACGATAATGATATATAATTGTATCCGTTGACTTTTTCAGTGGATTACAGTGATTTTGCAATGTTTCAGTTTACACACTGTGGTATGTTTCGGGCAAAAAAATCCCCTGTACGCTGTTGTACAGGGTGTCGCAGAGGGTATGAGGGCTGACACGAGGAGTGGAAAGACAAAGGCAATTGCAGCGTTCCTTTGCCCCTCTGCTGAATCCGAGCCCTCACTTAATGGAAGTCTCCTCTCTCAGATTCAGCTTGTTTCTTCTTTTTCATACATCGTCTTTTCAGGTAGTGATCATTCGGTTTCGGTGGTATGTTGATGCAAAAATATGTGGTATGTTTGTGTGTGAAATAAAACCGATCGTGTGGCGGATTTTCCTTGAAATATCCGCAAAAACCATGGACAGCATACCCTATAGAAATTATGTATACTGCTATTATCCATATGTTTGCTTGAAAGTTGAAAATCATCCGGCACTGCTGACCGTTTCTTCCATGGTGTTTTTGTCTCCCCGGTCGACAAACACCACAGAAGAACAACCAGACGGGAAAAATGTACAACTCCCTTATTTATATAAGGGCAGTGTACAAAAATCCCGTTCTTTCTGGCGTTTTGGTCTGTGCGTGACGGTGCATAGCGACGACGGCACGCATGGACGGAATTTTCAGCACCGCCGGTTTTCAAAATAAAACAGACAGAACTATCTGGTAAAAGATAATGCACGAAGGGGGAAGATAACGTGAAATACGTCATTGCACTCAAACATTTTCAAACCGATCCTCACGGAGACCATATGCTGAACCTCGCCTATCACTACGGAATCCTATACCAGGAACAACACGGCGATATGCTGTTCTTTTTCCGGGAGGAGCTTGCCGACAAAAGAACCGCACGGTTTTTTGGCGACCTGCTCTGTGCGATTTTTCAAACGCAGTATGCAGACCGAACCTATGCCTATCCCACCCAATTTGAACCACGCTTTCAGATCAGCATTTACGATGTCCTGTTCGCGTTTTTGAGCTATGTGAGAGGCTTGACCGATGCCAAGCATTATAAAGAAGTGCTGCGAAGAGAATTTGCAAAAGAAAAGACAGAGGTCGAAGATACGCTCCCCATCATCTACCTACTGAAAGACAACACCTATTCCGTCACACCTCTGGATGCCTGCACCTATGGATACGAGACAAAAATGGTCATGGCGAAATGGAAGCTCCACGGCAAGGCCCAAGCCAGACAGGGTGTCCGGAACAAGCAGCGAAGAGCGGTCTACCGCAATTTCAGCTGGGAAAATCTCTATGACCGATGTCCGCTCTACTGGGATTTCACCGAAGGCAGAATCGAAAACACCCAGGACATCTATTTTCTGGCAAGAGGCATGTGCGGTGCAGAAAAGGGAAAGCAAAAGTTTCTGGAGATCATGCATTCGGAAAAGAATGCCGAACAGCACTACCAGAATATCAACTGGAAGGAAATTCTGACAGCAATCATCAAGGACAATCTGCCTGTGCCGCCCTGTGAGAACTGCGATTATTGTGACCGGTGCAGCCATTCCGAAAATATGCTTTCCACGGCGAAACCGACCCGTCGAGAAGTGTGCATTTTGAAAAGAGAGCGCTATGTGGATTTGGAAACGGCTCACCAGGACCTGCAAAACGCCTTTCAAACGGCAATGGCATCTCCGGAAAACAAGCTTTACCTCATCAAGGGGCAGACCGCTTTGGGCAAGACCACCACCTATCTCAACTACATGAAAGACAGCGTGCGTCCTGTTGTGATCGCTGTGCCGACTCATGAACTGAAACAGCAGATATTCTATGATGCGAATTTGCATGGAATCGAAGCCATTTGTGCCACACCGGATATTGCCACATACGGCATCTCAGAGGAAGTGACCGAGGAGATGCAGGATTTTTACGACATCGGAGCAGGTGCGTATGCACTGCGGTTTCTGGCGGAAATGCTACAGCATATGGGAAAAGATAACCCGGATTATGCGAAAATCTCCCGGTTTTTGAAGGACTGCAAAAGCACTGCCAGATTTCAGGGGCATATCATCACCACCCATGCCAAGCTGCTGCATCTGCCGAAGGAGGTATTTCAGACTCATGATGTGATTCTGGACGAGGACATTTTCCGGACGATTTTCCGCACGGAGTCTGTTTCGATGCAGACGCTAAAAGAAATGACTGGCAGTCGGTATCTTCCGGACTCGGTAAAAAGCCGCCTGAACGGAATCTGCCTGAAACGGGGTTATCATCAGATGGACGAGTTTGAAGTGGAGCTGGAGGAAAAACAGCTGCGGAAGATACGCCATTTTGGGGTGAATCTATACGGTCTGCTGCGTGCAAAGTACATCCATGCGGACAGAGAACGGGTGACCTTTCTGATCGAAGAATCGCTGCCGGACTGCAAGATGGTGATGCTTTCGGCAACGGTTTGCCGGGAACTGTATCAAAAGGTTTACCCCAACCGGGCAATTGACTTTCACGAATGCCCGAAGGCGGAATACAAAGGGCATATTTTCCAGTACACCGATTCCAGCTACAGCCGATATGCTTTTCAGAATGATTATGACAAGATTCGCCTGCTCAAAGAGTTGTGCAGAGATACCACAGTTATCACTTTTAAGGACATTGAAAAAGAGTTCATCACACACTATCACTTCGGCAATGTGGAGGGCATCAATGCACTGAAAGGAAAAGATCTGTCTGTTGTGGGCCTGCCCAATCTGGACGAGGTGGTGTATGGTCTGTATGCGATGCGTGCAGGGGCAAGTCTGGCAAAAGTGCATATGTACCCGCAGAGAATCACCTATCAGAACAAGTCGTTTTTTCTCAACACCTACAAGGACGAAACGCTCCGGATGGTGCAGACCTGGCTGCTGTCCTCCCAACTGGAACAGGCAGTGGGACGTGCAAGACTGCTGCGGGAGAACTGCCGGGTATTTGTCTATGCCGGATTCCCGGTGGAACAGGCAAAATATATAGATCGCTTGTGTGTCCAAAAAACGGAATAAACCGGAAAAATCCAACATGGGGCTGTGCAGGCAAAAATAACGGAGCTATGGCTTGAAATCTTTTACAAACGGTCTAACATAGAGATAAAAAAAGCAGGAAAATACGAGAAAATGCGGAAAGGAGTCCTGTAACATGGAAAATGAGATCATGAAGTTTGAGGAGGTCATGGAGTTTCTCAGCATTGGAAAAAATACATTGTACGCACTCCTGAACAGCGGTGAGATTCAGGCGTTTCGGATCGGAAAGGTCTGGAAGATACCGAGAAAGTCGGTGACGGCATATGTGGAGGGGAAGCTTGCGGAGAAGGACTGAAAAAGGCAGGGTATGCTTGTAAAAAAATACAAGCATACAAACATTACAGTAATGGTTGTAGAAATGCTCTGCAGGAAACAATATGTAGAGCGACTGTGATGAGTTCATATAACAGGAGCAGGCAAAGTCCTGCTCTTCCTCCTTTTTTTGTAAAAAACAGAGCACGAATTTTGACATATGAAGACAGTTGAGATGGAAGAACAAAAGCACCAAAGAAAACAACCCCGCACAAAACCCAAAAAACAAGTTTTGTACGGGGTCATTTTATATGGTATTGCGGAATCCTTTTCCGATAATTTCGCTGCTGTTGGTAATCATCATAAACGCCTGGGGCTGTACCTTTTTGATATAGTTTCGCAGCTGCACAGCCTGGCTTCGTTTCATGACGGTCAGTACAATATATTCCTCCTGTCCGCTGTATGTTCCCTCCGCAGTAAACAGCGTCGCACTTCGCCCCAGTTCTGTGTGGATAAAGTCACAGATCGGCGTGGGGTCTTTGCAGACAATGGTGAAGTATTTGCACAGGTTGATATTTTCAATGGCGGTATCAATGACAATGGTTTTCGTAAACAAGCCGCACAGGGAAAACAGACCGGTGGTAATATCGAACACAAAGCAGGCTGAAACGGCAATCAGCAGGTCCACCGCCAGCAAAGCGGTCCCGATATTCATAGAGGTATACTTTTTCAGGATCATGGCGACAATGTCCGTGCCGCCGCTGGAAGCACCCATGTTAAACATGATTGCGGAGCTGATGCCCGGAATGGCAATGGCAAAAATCAGTTCCAGAACCGGCTGGTCAGTCAGCGGTCCGGACATGGGAAACAGCTTTTCTGCCGCAGACAGTGCCACAGACATCTGATATACACCGTCTTTACGCCAAAGCCTTTCCCCAGAAACAGAAATCCCAGCACCAGCAGTGCCATATTGATGATAAAATTGTACGTTCCCGCAGACAGCGGTGAAACAGCACTCAGCACCACTGCCAAACCGGTAACACCGCCAAAGGAAAAGTTGTTTGGGAATTTGAAAAGATAGGTACCTGCGGACATCACCAGTGTTGCCAGCGTCAGAATGGCATATTCCTTGCACACCGATGCCGCCGTTCTCTCAAATCGCCTAGTTTTTTTCTGCATTTGCATCGCCTCCTTGTATGAGAAATCCGTATCAATGACTAAATTGCGGATGTTTACAGATAAATTGTTGGAATATAGCCGCAGTCCAATGTATAATTTTATTATAATCTATTACACCGCAGCTGTCAATACCAATTGATTCAAATTTTCTCCCCGGCAAAAACTCACAGATACTGCCGCAATTCCTGCTCGTATGGTTCTTCAAAGATGCAGTCGTCAATGGTGATGGTTTTGTTGAAGTGGTCTATGGTGATGTAAAGCTTTGTGGACACTGTCATATATGGAAATGGTTCAAAATCAATCTCTCTTTCATATTTCACACTTTTAGATAAATCTGATTCTTCGGTAATACAATCGTAAAGCTGTGCAATTATTTGCCCGATGCCATCGAACCTCTTTCCTATTTGCTGTACTATGTTCGGATTGATACAATGTGCTGCTGCAATGCTCAATAATCTTCTTTTTACCAGATCATTGCAGTATAAAATCTCATATTTTCTGTGTACAATCAATGGAAAACGATATGGTTCTAAGCTCGGATTCTTCTTATGCAGCACCTGATTTACAGAATTTTCGAAGCTCTTCCAAAAATTTTCCTGCACCATCTTTTCGCACACACCCAAAAACGCATCACTAAACCAATCCATCAGAAAAACAAACTGCATTGTGTAGTTCGCTTTTCTGATATCGTCCAGCGTCTGAAGCTTACAGGAAAGAGTTGCCTGCATCACCAGAAGCATTTTCTTTTTGATGGCATTTTTGCAGTCTGTGATCTCTGGCGAACTGTGCATTTGCGCAATACAGTCCCAGGTAAACTGATGCAGGATCGCAGCAGAATGCATTTCTTTTCTGTCTTCCCTTTCCTTTCGCCTGGAATGGGGATCGTCAGACAATGATTTTACATTTCTGTCCGCATTATAGCTCTTGAAGATCGATGACATAGTTTTTAGAACCTTTTTTCCCTCCCAGTTGTAGGAGATCAGTTTTTGCTCAAACTGCAAACCATCATAAACGATCTTGAATAATAAACACCATTGGGTAACCGCTCTTTTCACATCATGAGAAGATGTAATCGGCTCTTCTATGTTTTTCATGTACTTTATGATCTTGGAAAATTCACCCCGGCTCTGAAAGAATTCCTTTCCCGGAATCTCAGGAGCGTACTTTGAAGTAATGCCCCGCCACAAGCACAGTTTGTCTTCGTCGCTGCCAAAACGCAAAAGCTCTGTAAACTCCTCAAAGGAGATCTCTTTTTTATAGAGTTCGTTCTTTCCAAACTCCTTCAGAACTCTTATATCCATCACACGGTCAGCCAACACTTTTTCCTTTGTATAGTCAAATGTGCCGAGGAGCATATCGTTGATCTCCGCTCTTTTTTGCGCAGTGACCAGCATAATAAAGAAACGTTCTTTCAAATTGGAGTATGTTTGCGGCTCTTGTGTTTCTGCTGTATCCGAATTTACTCCTTTTCCATTCTTTGGTGTAGAAAGAATGCGACTCGGATCGAATGCAATCTTTTCAACAGCATCTCTTTGCTTTTTCATCTCTGAGAGTTTATCCCCAAAAACATTGCCTGTACAAATACCTAAACAGAAAAACGCATTGATATGAAACCAACCGCTGTATAGCGCATCTACCGTATTCTCAATCTCATCTGCATTTTTCACAGCCTTTTTGACATTTGTGTATACCGTATCAAATGCATCCATAATTTCATTGTCGTAATCATCATAATTATTGTACACATACATCCCTTTCGGGTTTGCGATAATATCCAGAACCTTGCATCGGCTCAAAAACTCCCGTTCCGGCAGTTCGGTATTTTTCGCTGAATATCGGTATACGCCGATCTTTTCTGCAACGTAGATCTGTTCCAGCAGCCAGAGCTTGTCCGACCTTTCCTCCGGGCTGTCTGTTTCTTTGAGTTCCAGATCCAGGTTGATCTTATTTTTTATCTTTGGGATCAGTCCACCGGCTTTGTTCTTTTCGACATAATAAAAATGCCGCTTGATCTGTTCTATGGTGCTTGGACTTTCCTCTGCTTCGCCATATTGGTCAGCGTGTTCCTGCCGATATATATCATAAGAATCCCATATGTCTGCTATGGTGTTATAAAGTTCTTCCATCGATGCCATACGGATGCAACCCCTTTTGTTTTACAAGATATCTATATCATACCACATATTCCGGGGAAAGAAAAGAGGATTTGAAAAAAACTGTTCTTTTTTCAGCTGCCTGGCAGCACTATAAATCTCTTTTCCAAAATTTTTTTACGTGGCACACGGCACAGCCCCCATTTCCTCACCCGCATAATTTTTACCTGGCACCTGGCACAAGAGCGTCCTCCGAAAAAAATCCGGAGGATTTTTGTTCCCCTTTTTCCAAAAACGCATCGGAGAAGTTTGATTTTCGCCCAAACAGGAACTTTTCCGGCGGCAATTTCAGAAAAGGGGTACAAAAACAAACGGAATTTGATTTTTTTCTGTGCCATGTGCCAGGTGTTTTTTTGTCCGTTTTATATTTTCCGCCCCTCCCCCCAGAGCGCCTGCAAAAAAATAAGAGCGTTTTGTCTGCATGAAATTTTCCGATGTGCTATAATGCTTTTTGGAAATACAGAACCGCCTGTGCCGTGTGCCAGGTAAAATGTATTTCAATAAAGTTTTTAGGAGGTCCCCTATATGAACGGAAGTCCAAATATGCAAATAACTCCGGATGTCAATCAGGCGCTTGCAAACGCAAACATCCCTCTCTCACCTGCATTAACGCAATATTTTCAGCAAAACGTCACGCCATATCTGGATCAGCTACAGTATCAAATGTATCAGACACAAGTCAGCCTTCAGGATACGCTCCAATTTTTCGTGAATCAAAATCGATGTCAGCTTGCAGAAATTGATCGACTCAAACAAGTTCGACAAACAATGCCCCGGATGTTTTGCGAACGTCAAATAGATGGTTATGGAGTTTGCATAGATCATGGAAACCAAACCCTAGTCGGCAAGTTAAGAATTCGCAGTGTTCACCATTGCTATATCGACAAAGACGGATACCGAAAAGAACTTTTGTATGTCTTATATTCCAGTATGGACGACAACATCCATTCTGCGGTCGTTCCTCGTGACAAATTGGCAAGCAAGAATCTGTTGCCTCTGTTTGAATCTTTTCAATGGGTGTGCAAAAGCAAAGCTATGGCAAACGATTATGTTGCGCACTGCATCAACAATTTTGCTCAGAAACGTATTCTGTACATTTCAGAATATCCTGGCTTTTCTTTTGTGAAAAGCAAAGAAGGAAGTACGCTTGTTCAATTTTGCTGCAACAGAAATCAGTTTGGGATGAATCTGCTGAAACACTGCTCCCCCTATTTCACCAAAAAAGTTCTTCCCAGTACAAAAGACCGCCCTCTCGGTATAAAGGGAATCTGCGAAAAGTACCTTGACACGGACAAAAAGATGATGCTCTTCGTTTTTTCCCTCTGCGGTCTGCTGAGTTCTTTTTTCCGGGAAGAGAAATACAGCACGGAACGTATTCTGACCATATCTGCACCTGATGCCGCATCGGAACGGTTTGCGACGCTCCTCATGCAGATTTTCAACAGAGGCACAAAGCCGCTGACCCTCTGTTCCAACAAGAGTGCTGTGAAAACGGAACTGCTCCACGCAAAGGATGAAACCGTTATCCTGAGCGACCGCAGCATTATCGACGATGACAAAAAAAGAACAGAAATGTTGCAGCACATCCTAACGGAAAATGACAGCATGGATTGTCAGCCCCATAATCTTGCGATTTTCTCCACCCATGCACAATACCTGCTCCCTCCGGAGAAAAAGATCTGTCTGACGCTGCCGGAAAATTTTGCCCCTGCTATGACAAAGGAAGAAGAGGCGGAGATGTGTGATGATTTGAATTATCTCATAAACACCATAGCATCTTACATCTGTAAAAACTACGAACTGTTTCGAGATAGGTTCAAACAAAACTTTATCGATATCTTCAACTCTGAATTCGAGCAATACAGTCCCTATTTCCAAGGCAAAAGCAAAGAAATCATTACGGCTGGTGCATTACTGGATACCGTTTACTTTTGCGTGATAGACTGCATTCTCGATTTCGACAGTCAGCCTATCGCCCCATTGATCTACTCCATTTTGTACGATTCTCAGACAGTTTCCGGCACTTCAGAAGATGCGGTGTCAGAGCATTTTATTGCTGCGCTCAATGATGCCATTCGCAGCGGCAAGCTCAAGATCCTCCAGCACAGCAAGGAAATGGACTTCCAGGAAGGCACAAACCAGCTGATCGTCAAGGACAAGCTGCTGATCCTGGAAGAGTCTGCGATAGAGAATGTGCTGATTCCGTCTATGAGAACTGCCGACAACACCTGCCGCATTCTGAAATGCCTGAAAGCGTGCGAATATCTCCATGCCACCAAGAAAAACCGTTATCCGCTGGTGGTGTATTCCCACCACAGAAGCCTGCGGCCTGCTCTGATCGCCCTGAAAAGCGACCGGATTCTGGATTCCGACGTGGAACTCATGATCGAGGAAAGCCGCTATGCAGAATGGTACAGCACAGCACCTGCACCGGAGCATTTTATTCCCCTCACGGAAAACCGCATCGGCGGTGTTTCCTACCAGGTCTTTGACGAAAAACGCAAGGATAATATGCACTTCTTTGCACTGGGAAAAAGCGGTTCCGGCAAAACACACTGTCTCACCGAACGAATGGTGAGCCTGCAAAAGCTGCACCGTCCCGTTATTGTCTTTGATACCAGTGAATCCTTTACAGAAGAGGAGATACTGGAAAAGCTGTCTGTAGGCTGCGGTGAAACGGCAGAGAAGAAGGTTCAGGCGTATATCGCCGAGCATATCACCTTCCACCGCATCGAAGAGGACGGAATCCCCGTTGACCTGCTCAAACTGGGCGACTCCGGCAATGGGGAAGATACCATCCGAAAAATCGAGTCCATTGTGGAATCTCACAACCCCAATATGGGCAGCAAGCAGCAGGCTGCTGTGCATGCTGCCATCAGCGATATGATCCAGAAAGGCAATGTGGATATGACATCTCTGTATGAGGTGCTGACAAGTGAACAGATCCCGTATGATCTGGCAGATCAGCTGGCGGATACGCTCTCCTTTTTTGTGAACTTCAAGGCAAACGACAGAGACTGGGGCGAGCTGATCGAAGAGAGCAAGGATATTATTATCATTTCCACCAAGGCGGTACGCTCTAATGGCGGTTCTGGTCTGATCGATATGCTGCTGATGTCTCTGTATTACTATCAGCAGGCACACGGCGAGAAGCAGCTCAGCGTATTCATCGACGAGATCAGAACGCAAAACCTCAGCACCAAAGGCCCCATCGCCAAGATTCTGACGGAGAGCCGCAAGAACCGCATGAGTCTGAATTTTGCCACCCAGTTTCTGCCCAAGTCCGCCCAGGTCCGGGAGATCATGGACAATGCAGCGATCCATGCCTTTTTCCCGCTGGACGACAGAACCGCCGCCTCTGCGGCAAAGCTGCTCAATATCGATCCCCAGGCGCTGACCCTGCTGGAAACGGGCGAATGCTATATCAAGGGAACGTTCTACAACCAGAACAGACAGAAAGCGATCCCCGGCATTCTCCACGGCACAACATACCGCAATTTCAAGAAAGCCAAACCGAAATTGCACAAACGTCCCTTTATTGATGTGCCTTGCTTTGACGAAAAACGCTGCAATTTTCCCCCTGCAAAAAATTAAGAGCGTTTTGTAAGACGGCATTGCAAAAGTGTGCTATAATACCGATTGTACAGAGGCGACGGCAGCATATCGCTTGCCGCTTCTGAAAAAATGAAAGGATCTGATCAGTATGAACGAAACAGTCAACACCCACAAGAAGATGGAAGAACTGGACAGAATGAGCATTCCCTATGAGGCGATCCCACCTTCCGAATGGAAGCGCAACGCCTACGACAGCAACAACAGCGTCAGCATAGATACATTATGTATTTTTTACAAATGTGCAAGAGATTTGGAAAAGATAATAGAGGAACAGGAGGGTGACGAAAAGGAGGTCGAAGAATATATCATCAATCTCCTCTCATTGATACTGACACAAAAGCTCCATCTCATCGTCTACCATGACAGATGGCTCTATTTCTTCAACGGAAAATACTTTGAACCGTGTCCGTCTAAACAAGAACTGCAGTGTATTCTCCGTGAACTGTGTGAGGCAGCTGCTTACCTTTGGAAACGTTTTTCCGTACACGACAAGACCGTAAAGCGATTGCTGAGCCATGTGCAGCAAAACGCTGTCAAAGTGGATTATCCGCCGGATATCAGCAAGTATGTTGTCTTTGAAAACGGCGTCCTGAATCTGGACACCTTAGAGCTGGAAGACTTTACACCGCAGAAATTCTTTACCAGCATGATCCATGCGGACTGGCTTGCGGAAAACAAAGCCTGCCCGGAATATGAAAAGGTCATCAACACCTACACCAATCACGAAATGCCGCTGAACAAGCGAATCAACGAAGTCCTGGGCGTTTGCCTGACCAACGATATGGTCAAGAAGCTGTTCTGCTTTTTGGGTGTGACCAACTCCGGCAAGACCCTTCTGCTGAGCTTTCTGATGCGTCTGTTCAACAACTCAGCAACCGTTACCATGCAGCCAAACGACCTGGGTCGCCAGTTTGCGCCCAGCATGGTCTATGGAAAATCCCTCTGCTGCTGCATGGACATGGACTCCGCACCGCTGAATACCAAGGCGACTGCCTTTCTCAAGGGCATCTCCGGCGCTGATATGCTTTCAGCGGAATTCAAGGGCGAAAACGGCAGTGTCCCGTTCCAAAGCCGTGCACACATCATCAACGCCTCCAACTACGACATTACCACGAAGATGCCGGATGCGGCATTTGATATGCGTAAGCTTGTGATCCCGTTCAAGTACAGACTGACCGACAATGCAGAGCCCTTTGAGGTACTGATGGACAAGCTGGAGCGTGAGAAGGCAGCCATTGTGAGAAAGCTGATTCTGGCGTACAAGGCGCTCAAGGACAACCACTACGAATTCAGCGACTCCGAAGAAGGCGAAAGCTATGACAGCTACGTACCGCCCACGGCAGTCAGCCGCAGCACCAGCAAGTCTCTGGACTTCTTCTTTACGGCTTTT
>OATK01001735.1_pt1 | contig 12582 bp, 8 predicted proteins | sample 1516611 | NCBI WGS metagenome assembly OATK01 (sample SAMEA2579947, study PRJEB22360) | human gut metagenome | biome: human gut; feature: human-associated habitat; material: faeces | place: Denmark | collected 2008/2010 | reverse complement strand
GTACGTAACATAAGAATAATTTTTAATGATATGCTTTTTTGTTTAATTTTTCATTTGCTGCAAATCTATGCTTTAAGGATATTTTCTTGGGTCCAAAATCGTCCGTGAAAATTCAAAAAACGTTTTTTTATACTCTGCAAGCCTTATATTTCGGACGATTTAGTATTTTTGCCGAACAATGGGTGATATACAACTATGCGAGTATTTTGGAGGTTTTTACAATTATATCTATTGCTGTTTTTTGTGTGTTTAGCGGAGTCTCTTTATGCAGCTCCTAAGTATTATTTTAAACAAATTTCTTTGGAAAACGGATTATCGCAGTCTTCCGTAAAATGTGTACTGGTAGATGAAAGAGGTGTTATGTGGATTGGTACCCGGTTTGGGTTGAATCGTTTCGATAGGGAAAAAATAACCGTTTATCAGGAGGAGAGAGAGAATCCGAATTCTCTTCCTTATAATGATATTGTTTTTTTAGAGGAAGATGCGGAGGGGAATGTTTGGGTAGGAACTAGTCGCGGATTGGCATATTTCGATCGTGGTACTCGAAAATTTGTACGTCAGGAAATAGACGGTCAACCTTTGGTCGCTGCTTGTAGCCTCCTCATGCCGGAAGGAATCTATTTTTTAGGGAAGCAAGGTGTTTTTTGTTATTCCTATGCGGAAAAGAAAATGATCCGGTGTAAGTTCAAGGAAAGTCCGTTTGAATTTTCGCCTAATTATGTTTATTTGTATGACGAGAAAGAGAGGAAAGTCATACTGTCTTTTCTGGAAAAAGGGCTTTGGTGGTATTCGCTAGACACCGGAGATATGGAACGTGTGCCGTTTATCCCCAAAGGGAATATCCCCTCCATGTATATAGATTCATTCAAGAGAATATGGGTGGCTATCTATAATAAAGGTGTTTTTTGTTATGATCGAGAGGGGAGATTGCAGGAGCATTTGGAAACCCCGGAGAGATTGACTCATAATATCGTGCAAGATATGTGCGAGAAAGATGGCGAACTTTGGCTGGCGACGGACGGAGGTGGTATCAATATATATAATTACAAAAATAAGACCGTAAGAGCGATTATGCATCTTCCGGGCGATCGCCATTCGTTGCCGGTAAATTCTTTCGCCTGTCTGTATATCGATGATGAGGATAATGTTTGGGCGGGCAGTATCAGGGGAGGATTGATCGGCATCAAACCTGTTTTTATGACGACTTATCGGGATGCTCCTCCCGGGGCTTCTTACGGTTTGAGTTTTCAGTCGGTCACTTCCATGTATGAAGATCGTGATGGGAAAATCTGGATAGGAACGGATGGGGGAGGTCTTGATTTGTTTGATCCGCAAAAAGAGACTTTCCGGAAATATCCTCAGACTGCGGGGATGAAGGTGGTGTCTATCATGCCGTATAGTGATTCGGAATTGTTGTTATCTTTGTTTGGTGTAGGGCTTTATCATTTTAATAAAAATACAGGAGAATGCCGGGAGTTTTTGTTAAATTGGGGACATGTGCGAAAGGATTTATTCTTACGAGGTAATTCGATTCGTTTATTTCCTTTAGACGAGGACCGTTTCTGTCTTTTATCCGATAATCATTTGTCTGTGTATAATCGGCGGAAACAACAATTTGAGCCTTTACCGGAAGATCTGTTACCGCAAAGTTTGCTTGCACCCCGTTTCATACAAGGCGATTCTTGTTACATAAGTTCTTCCGCAGCTTTGTATGTGTTGGATATCCCGCATAAGCAACTACGTCCGTTATTTGTGAGGAATGAGGATATCGGTACGATACTTGCGGTAAAACAAGATAAAGATAACCGTTTTTGGTTGGGGACATCTTCCGGTCTATATGTTTATGACCGTCTCTCGGAAAGATTGGACACGGTTGATCAGGATCGTTTTATTGGGGTAACGTCTCTTGCGTTTGATCGTTCTGATCGCCTTTGGATAAGTACTCATGAAGGGTTGTATGCGTATGTACCGGAAGAGAAGCGTGTAATCGTTTTTGGGGAATCTGACGGTGTCTTTACACGTGAGTTTCTTCCGGAACCTGCTTTTGAGGCTTCTTCCGGTAATATTTATATTTCTGGGGTGGAAGGGCTGGTTAGGATACGGCCCGACTATGACATTCATGAGGAAGAGGATTTTTCTGTAAGCATGATTAATTTGGCTTTAGATGGGGCTCCGATTCATCCCGATGGTATATCCGGGGAACAGGCTATTTCCATTCCGTGGGATTATGTTTCTTTTGGGTTAAGTGTTATCGTGAAAGAGAAGGATTTGATGCGGAAGAAATTATTCCGTTTTTACATCAAGGGAGACCGTGAGGAGTTGTTGGAGACTTCAAGCCATGCATTTACATTTCCGGCGCTTTCTCCGGGCAACTATGAATTATGGGTTTCCTATAGCAAGAAGAATGGAGACTGGAGTGTTCCTTTGAGATTATTGGCAGTAGATGTGGAGCCTCCTTTGTGGAGATGCGCTTGGTTCCTGATTGCGATGGGGGTGATTGTGTTTGCGGCAATTGGAGGGATGATCTGGTCTGTTATGCGACGCAAAGAACGGAAACTTGCTTGGGCCATGAAAGAACATGAACGAAAGTTTTATGAGGAAAAAGTCCGTTTCATGGTGAACATCAGCCATGAATTACGTACGCCGCTTACTTTGATCTATGCTCCGCTCAAACGTTTGCTGAAATCCGGAAAGGTGACGGATAAAGATGTATCCCGGCAATTGGATGGTTTGTTGTTGCAAACTTGCCGGATGCGGGAGATCGTCGATATGGTGCTCGATGCCCAGAAGTCTGATACGAACGGCGATGTTATGGATATTCGTTTTTACGATCTTAACGATTGGATACGATCGGTAACGGATGATTTTATCATGGAATTCGAAGCCCGTAGGATTTCTGTGCGGTTCCAGTTGGATGCTTCAGTAGAGAAAGTACCCTTTGATACTTCCAAATGCCGTGTCGTTTTATCTAATTTATTGATAAATGCGATGAAATTCAGCGATCCGGATACCTCATTAGTCATTGGTACGGAGCGTATGGATAAGAATGTGCGGGTTTTCCTTGCGGACCAGGGGATCGGATTGAGACATGTGGATATAAACCGTCTTTTTACCTGTTTTTACCAAGGTGAACACGACCGTAAAGGGAGTGGGATCGGGTTGGCTTATGCCCGGAAACTTATAGAGTTGCATGGCGGAAGTATAGGTGCTTACAATAATGAGGATGGAGGTGCCACTTTCTATTTCGACCTTCCTTTCACGCAAGCGTTTGTTGCCGCGGAACCGGATAGGGTTATCGATTTAAGCGTGAAGGGCACTGACATGCCGGAAACAGATGTGTGCGGAGTACAGGTAGATACGGAGCTTGCTAAATATACATTGTTGGTGGTTGAAGATGAGATAGAGCTGCGTAACTACTTACTCGGTGTCTTGCAGGCAGAGTTTAAGGAGGTTTTTGTAGCCGGAGACGGGGAAGAGGCTTGGGAAATCTTGAGGCAATGTCAGCCGGATATTGTAATCAGTGATGTCATGATGCCTCGGACTGATGGTTTTGAGCTGTGTTACCGAATCAAGAACGACGTAGCGGTTAGCCATATTCCTGTGGTTCTATTGACCGCTAGGGTGGATCAAGCAAGTTCGGTAGAGGGGTATAAATCAGGGGCGGATATCTATTTGGCGAAGCCGTTTGATATAGATTCCTTGTTGGTGATTCTACGGAATATATTGAGACAGCGAGACCTACTTCGTGTGCGTTATCGTGAGTCCGGTTGTCTATTCTCTCCAAAAGAGGATGCGACAAGCAATGCGGACGAACAATTCATGTGTAAATTGAATACGTTGCTTCGGGAGAACTTGAGTAATCCGGATTTGAATGTGCCTTTTATCGCCTCTGCGATGGCGATGAGTAGAACGACGCTTTATAGCAAGTTCAGTCATTTGTCGGATGTCTCGGTTGGTGATTATGTGATTCGGTTTCGTATGGTCGAGGCTTCTCGGTTGCTTTCATCTCATAAGGATATCAGTATTCAGGAAGTAGCGGACCGTGTCGGTTTTTCCAGCGCTCGTTATTTTAGTACGGCTTTTAAACAAAGCTATGGGGTCACTCCAACCGAATATCGTCGAAATAATTAAGTGTTAGTTGCCGATCTCCAAAAACTGAAACCGGAATGTTGGACTATTTGAGAAAAGAGATTGGACTCCTTCATGATAGCGGTCAATTCAGTACTTCCCGTAATTATTTACGAACATTGAACAGCTTTTCCTCTTTTTTAGAGAATTGTGATATACCTCTCACCGCATTAGACTCCGATACGGCTTGCAAATATGAGAAATGGCTATGGGGAAGGAGAGTGAGTAAGAATAGTAGCTCATTTTATATGAGAATCTTGCGTGCCGCTTATAATAAAGCTGTACAAGAGCAACTTGTGGAGCAAGCTTTTCCTTTTCATGAGGTATATACCGGGATCGCCAAGACATCGAAACGTGCCGTTAGTGAAAAGACCATTTTGAAGTTGCAGAGACTTGACCTGTCTTATTCATCGGCTTTGGCTCTCTCCCGGGATTTCTTTTTTTATCGGGTGGTTTTTTGATATCCATTTTACAGGGATTGATACTTAAAATCTTATATATTTTTTGCGAACCGGTCTTCTTTTCTCCTTAGGGGAAGTAAGAAGGCCGGTTTCTTTATCGTCTATCCTTTATCGCTTTGAATGTCCTCTTCCCTTTTAGATAAAATGCCAGAATTAAACTGTCCCGCATAAGTTCCGGGATGGTGCTCAGTGTTCTTTTCTCCAGATTCTCTTTACGCTTAGGCGTATATTCCGGTTTGAGTTGGTGATAGGCTTTCCGTGCCTCATAAACAGCTTTGGCGTTCGCGAAATGTCCTTCCAGCAGGAACTTTGCGGCGGCGATATAGTCTAGCCAAAAGCGGACACACATCACATGCTTTAGATCTTCTTCCCGGGAATTCTTGTAAAGCATCAATAAGCTGTTTCGGAAATTCAAGAAAGTCTTGCGGGGACTTTCCGCGTTCAAGGTGGCTCCACCGACATGGTAAACGATGGATTGTGGGACGCATACCAACCGATATCCCCGGGAACGTAAACGCCAACACATATCGACTTCTTCTTGATGTGCGAAGAATCCGGCATCTAATCCCCCGACTTCCTTATACGTAGCCGTACGAACGAATAAGCAGGCTCCTGTCGCCCATAAGATATCGGCGGGAGTGTCGTATTGCCCCTCGTCCTTTTCCACGATATGCAAGATTCTCCCCCGACAAAATGGATAGCCGTATTTATCAATGTATCCTCCGGCCGCACCCGCATACTCGAAGTATTCTTTATTTCGTTGAGCCCGTATTTTGGGCTGGACACAAGCGATTGACGGATCAGAGTCGAGAGTGGCAATCGGGGCGTCTAACCAATTGGGAGTAACTTCTACGTCGCTGTTTAATAAAACGCAATATTCATGGTCGAGCCTTTTGAGCGCTTGATTATATCCTTCGGCAAAACCATAATTCTGGTTGAAGGAGATAATGCCGACGGTCGGGAATTTTGCTTTCAACATCTCGATCGAGTCATCGGTAGAACCGTTATCTGCTACGATAACCTCCGCCCATTCCGGAGAGTTGGATACGACGGAAGGAAGGAATTCCTCCATTAGCTTTCTTCCGTTCCAGTTTAAGATGACAATCGCTACTTTTTTCATCCTTGTTGCTCGTGTTTATGTTTCCAACGTTTATGGGTCCATAGCCAGTAGGCCGGATCACGCAAGATCATTTTCTCTAAAAGTCGTGCGTATCGCTCGGTGATGTAATTTTCCGGAGTCTCTTTTGGATTCTCCGTAATCAGCTTCATGTCTACGGTGTAATATCCTCTTTTTACTTTTTGGGTATCGAGGAAGATCACAGGCAGGTTCAGTTTCCGTGCGATACGCTCCGGACCGGTTAATATGGCTGTATCTTGATGAAGGAACTCGGTCCAATAATGCAGGTTGGCCTTGCTGGGTGTCTGGTCCGCCAAGAAGATAACGACAGATTTGGTTTTGTCTTGTTTTAACTTGATGATATCCCGTATCGTATCGTTTTTCTTGATGCCGAAAGAACCGAACTGTGTCCTGAGATCGGCGAATAGCTTATCAAAGGCCTTGTTGTTTAACGGACGGTATATCTGATAGATGCGTGAGTCCTCGAAACGGGTGGTCGATCCGGAGAACCATTCCCAGTTGCCATAATGCCCCATCGTGAGGATGAAGCAAGTATGGCCTTTCTCCATAAGTTGGTCAACCAATTCCGGGTTCTTCAGATAGGCTCGCTGTTGTATCTCATCCAGAGAGATATGGGCCAATTTAATCGTTTCCACGATATAATCGGCGAAATGATGGTAGAACCGGCGTTCCAACTGACGCCACTCAGCCTTGGATTTATCCGGGAAAGAGGCGGTTATATTACGGCGCACTACTTTTACCCGGTATCCGGCTATCTTATAGATAAGGACATATAGGATGTCTGATAACACGTATAAAGCTCGCATGGGAAGTAAGGCGTGTACTTTTACCCAGCTATAAAGAAAGGCATATTGTATTTTATCCCACATCTTAGTTGACGGTTGATGATTGATTGTTGACTATTAATGCGGTGCGATCCTCATTCCAGCCGCCTAGTACGACTTTGCGGGTCTCATTGACCAAAGCGGCATCATAAGGGATTTCTACCTTTATATAGTTCTCGGTGAAACCGTGCATCTTGCCGTCTTTCTTGGTGTGTTCGAATAAGACATTCGCTTCTTGTCCGATATGGGCCTCATAAAAGGCATGAAGTTTCTGGTCTGAGATATCCAAGAGTTGTTGACTGCGTGCGTGTTTGGTCTTTGGGTCTACTACATAATCGATCTTCAGCGCTTGGGTACCCGGGCGTTCCGAATAACTGAACACGTGCAGTTGGCTTATATCCAAGCTATCGATGAATTGGCGGGCCTCCTCGAAGTACTCGTCTGTCTCGCCACGGGTTCCAACGATTACGTCTACGCCAATGAAAGCATGCGGCATTATTTCCTTGATCTTTTCGATCTTATGACGGAAAAGAGCGGTGTCGTAACGGCGGCGCATTAATTGCAAGACAGCATCGCTGCCGCTTTGTAAAGGGATATGGAAATGAGGAGCGAAACGTTTGCTATGGGCCACGAAATCTATGGCCTCGTCGGTAATCAGATTCGGCTCGATGGAAGAGATACGATATCGTACGATTCCATCTACCTCATCCAAAGCCCGGATTAAGTTGATAAAGGTCTCGTCGGTACTTTTGCCGAAGTCCCCGATATTTACGCCTGTCAATACGATCTCCTTACCTCCTTTACGAGCGACTTCCTGCGCCTGTTCCACCATGCTGGCGATCGTCCCGTTCCGGCTTCTTCCACGGGCGAAAGGAATGGTACAATAGGAGCAATAATAATCGCATCCATCTTGTACTTTCAAGAAATGACGTGTACGGTCATCGGCCGAGCAAGAAGGGGAGAAGGAACGTATATCCTTGCTTTGTGAGGCGATAACAGTTCCTCCGTGTTCTTTCTTCTCCAGGTTCTCCAGATATTGAAGGATCTCTAATTTCTGTTCGGCGCCAAGAACCAAGTCCACGCCTTCTATATGGGAGACTTCCTCCGGCTTCAACTGTGCGTAGCAACCGGTCACCACGATAAAGGCACCGGGGTGTTGCTTGCTGATCCGACGGATCGCTTGCCGGCACTTCTTATCGGCCAGTTCCGTTACGGAGCAAGTATTCACCACGCATATATCCGCTTTTTCCCCGGGACGCACCTTGCGTACCCCTTGTTCGGCTAATAGCTTTCCAATGGTAGAGGTCTCCGCGAAATTTAGTTTGCAACCCAGCGTATAATAAGCGGCCTTTTTATTGTTAAATACGGTCTGATCTATCATTTTCGATTTAGTTAGAGTGCAAAGGTACTAATTAAGCCCGGATTAGTAAAGAGTTCGGATTGAGATGGACTTAAAAACTCTTTACTATTGCATAAATAGTTTTCCGGAAGCCTATCTATTCTTCTTTACTATTGGATATATTCTACAAACCACGTCGTGGTCTGTGCGATTCACGTCGTGGTCTGTATAAACCATGACGTGGTCTGTAAAAACCATGCCGTGAACTAAGGAATAGATACAGTCAAGCAACATTATTTATGAAGACTTGTTATCGAATAGTCCTTGCTGCGGCCTTGTTTTGTTTATTGTGCCGATAGAGGAAATACGGCAACTAGGGCTCCACTAAGATTAATACCGGATTGTTATCATTCTCGGGTTGCTCCCAATCGATTAGGTAACGGTTGTCGTTTGAGATGTATTTGGGAGTGAAATAGGCTTCTTCGGGAAGTTCAAATGAGTTTTCCGGGTATATGAGTTGCTAGGTCAATTGTTATACATTCCTCTGATTTCTCGCTTGTGCCGGTACAAGCGGTTAGTAATATCGCAAATATAATAAGCCATTTATTCATAAAAATATCTTTGTCCTAAAGTTAATAGGACAAAGATATTTAATTTATTTCGAAATATTCGTAATGTTATGAAAATTTTGTACTGTTATTTCCAATCCACTAAGGATGATTTAAAATAGTTCCAATCGGCCTTTTCCCATAAGGGGGCTTGCGCACCAAGTCTTACTTTATATTCGTCCCAATGTGTGTTCTCTACTTTGGACCAACCTTTTTCGGCGACACCAGCCAAACGGGGCATTAACAGGAATTGCAGATCTCTGAAATTGGTGATCGTCTCGCACCAGATAGCGGCTTCTATACCCGCTACATCTTTTTGAGGATTCTCTACAGTTGGGTTGAAGGTCATCGGGTCCCAGTCGTACATTTCTTGGATCGTTTGTTTCTCATAGGCGGCCATGCCCAGACGTTCTTGCTCCGCGTTTTGGGTGGAGTCCGCACTTGGTTCCAGATATTTATGGTCCAGATAAACGTAACCGCTCGGCGAGAGAATCACTTTCGCTTTTTTGGATATACCAAGTCCCGGATCTTTTGGTGCCTCTTTCATGAATTCTGCGAATAAGGCCATGATCTCTTTATATTCGGCAGGTATATTATCTTTTTTCTTAGAAGAGTCCTCGCTTTTTTGCTTCAGATAAATCCAGTGCTGGATGACATCGCCTTCCGAGATATCCGCACGGGCGGTTTCTTGCCAGCCGACCATTTTCTTTCCATTCTTCAGTACGATTTCCCGTGTCTTATTTATAAAACGGACGAACTTATCATGGGGTAAGCCGATCGCCTCGTCGCCTCCGATATGAATGTAGTTTCCGGGTGCTAAAGCGGCTAGCTCCGCGATAACATCCTCCGTAAATTGCATCGCTTTCGGATCGTCTACGTCGAGGGCATTGAAGGCCTGCCCCGGGATGTTAACCTTGGTCTTGAATTTGACAGCGTTCTTGAAGTCCGGATAAGCGGCGAATACGGCAGCTGTATGCCCCGGGATATCTACTTCCGGGATGATCGTGATGAAGCGTTCGTTCGCATAATTCACGAGATCCTTGAATTCCTCTTGCGTATAATAGCCTCCTTTTCTGCCGTTGTTGGGAAGTTGACCTCCTATTTCCGCTAGCTCGGGATATTTCTTGATCTCGATACGCCAACCTTGGTTATCGGAAAGATGCATATGCAGTACGTTCATTTTATATAAGGCGACCATATCGATCACTTGTTTCACTTCCTCGGGATCGAAGAAGCAACGAGATACATCGAAAGAGAGTCCGCGCCAAGCGAAACGAGGTGCGTCCTTCACTTCCAGTAGCGGTAGATAAATCTTCTCGCCTCCGGGCTGTAGGTTACCACCCACGATTTGTTTCAAGGTAGTGATACCTCGATAGATACCTTCTAGGGTAGTGGCCTTGATGTAGATGTTTCTCTTTTGGATGGAGAGGGAGTAAGACTCAGCTACGGGGACACTATCTTTCGGACTCAATCCATAAGCTTTTGGCAGGTCGGCGAACTCTTTCGGATCTGTCAACTCGAGGAAGATGATGCAATTCGATTCTTTGTCTGAGGCGGAAGCCAGCTTGATGCCGGACAACTTTTCTATCTCGTTGGATAGCAACTCGCCCATACCCTTTAAGGATTCGTCCGCATAACCGATCTCGATGCCGGGATGGATCGTGAATGTACCTTCGCCTACTGTCATTTGGGCCGGAGCGGGGATAATGCTTACGCTTCTTTCTCCAACATCTGGGGATGAACAGGCGATAAATGTAATAAAACTACAGAGGGTCAATGCCCATGCGAGAGTGATTCTTTTCATTCTTATTTTAAATTTATAGGTTATATCATGGCAAAAGTAAGGATTTGTTTTTACTTTTACGCGAATTTCACAAAAGTGTGCTATGATCAAAGAGAATTTCATTAAGATTTACGAGGAGAGTTTCAAGGAAAACTGGGCCTTGCCGGCATTAACGGATTACGGGAAAAGTAAAACCTTTACTTTCGGTGATGTAGCAACGGAGATCGCACGTATTCATCTTTTATTCCATGAGTGCCAAGTCCGTCGTGGAGACAAGATCGCGTTGATCGGTAAAGACAGCTCCCGTTGGTGCATCGCTTATATGGCGGTTGTTACTTATGGGGCGATTATCGTGCCTATTCTTCAGGACTTTAATCCGAATGATGTACATCATATTATTAACCACTCGGAATCTGTCTTTTTGTTTGTTAGCGACCGGATTTGGGATTCTTTGGAGGAAGATAAGATCGAAGAGGTTCGCGGTGTATTCTCTCTTTCTGATTATCGTTGCTTGCATCAACGGGATGGGGAGAATATCCAGAAGTTGATGAAATCGCTGGATGAGAAGATGACCGAGAAATATCCGGATGGCTTCACCCAAGAGGATATCAAATACGCTGAGCTGGATAATGACAAGGTGGTAGAGATCAACTATACATCGGGTACGACCGGATTTAGCAAAGGGGTTATGTTGACGGGGAATAATTTAGCCGGAAACGTGACGTATGCCCGGACACTGGATCTATTGTTCCGGGGTGAACGTGAGTTATGTTTCCTGCCTCTGGCCCATGCCTATAGTTGCGCTTTCAATTTATTGGTACCCATGGCATTCGGTGTGCATGTCTATTTATTAGGTAAGGTGCCGTCTCCTAAGATCTTATTAAAGGCATTCGAGGAGGTGAAGCCGAACTTGATCTTGATGGTTCCCCTGATTTTGGAGAAGATCTATAAGAAGATGATCCTTCCTCAGTTGAATAAGCGAACCTTGAAGTTGGCCTTGAATATCCCACTGTTGGATTCACGTATCTATGCGCAGATCCGCAAACATTTGGTGGATGCCTTGGGAGGACGTTTCCGTGAAGTGATCGTGGGGGGCGCCGCCATGAATCAAGAAGTAACGGATTTCTTGTATAAGATCAAATTCCCGTTCACGATCGGTTATGGTATGACGGAATGTGGCCCGTTGATCAGTTATGATCATAATAATGAGTATGTGCCCGGTTCTTGCGGACAGATCTTGAAAGGGATCATGAAAGTCCGTATCGATTCGGAAGACCCTTATAATAAGGTAGGCGAGATTCAAGTATCGGGCGAGAACGTAATGAAAGGCTATTATAAGAATGATGAGGCAACCCAAAATGTCTTCACGGAAGATGGCTGGCTAAGGACGGGTGATTTGGGTACGATCGATCATGACAACCGTATTTTTATACGTGGACGTAGCAAGACGATGATCTTGGGCGCTAGCGGACAAAATATTTATCCGGAAGAGATTGAATCCAAATTGAACAATTTGCCATTCGTGATGGAGAGTTTGGTCGTGGAGAAAAACGGGAAATTGATCGGGATGGTGTATCCGGATTACGATACGGTGGATAGTACGGGTATCTCGCATACGGATCTTCCAGTTATCATGGAACAAAATAGGATAGAGTTGAACAAGCTCCTGGCTCCTTACGAAACGATCTCGGAGATACAATTGTATCCGACAGAATTTGAGAAAACACCGAAGAAAAGCATTAAGCGTTACCTGTACAGTAATTATTGATAAATAAATAGAAAGCAAACGCAGCTAATATTCAGCATATTGTAAAAGCGGTAGAAAATAATTCAAAAAAAAACGTCTTATGTTGTACAACATATATGATTAATACATACATTTGCATCGTTTTACAACAACAAGATATTATAGACCGTTTAAATTAAGAACAAAATGAAAAAGTTAGTTGCATTTGCTGCTGTTATCGCAGCTGTATCATTCGCATCTTGTGGCAACAAATCTGCTGAATCTACCGAATCTGTTGCTGAAACAGAAGAGGCTACTGTAGTTGAGGAAGCTCCTGTAGTAGAAGAGGATGCTGCCGCTACTGATTCTGTAGCTGTTGAGGTTACTGACTCTGTTGCCGTAGAAGCTGCTCCTGCTGAATAATAATCAGTAAACGAGTTTTGAGGACAGTCTGTATGCGTTGAACATACAGACTTTTTTTGTTTATAAACCATAGATAATGATATGAGACAAATTTTACTTCTTCCATTGGCCGCTCTATTGGCTATGCCGGTATTCTCGCAGACTCCTGCCGA